>MDTB01172399.1_pt1 | contig 37571 bp, 38 predicted proteins | sample 811161 | NCBI WGS metagenome assembly MDTB01 (sample SAMN05326650, study PRJNA326480) | marine metagenome | isolation source: seawater | place: Mediterranean Sea | collected 2009 | reverse complement strand
GAATTAAAAATTTAATATTATTTCTTTTTAATTTTGAAATTTTTTCTTTAATTTTTTTTTCTTTCTCTATATCTATTTTAGGATAGTGGTCGCCTGTTATAACTATTTTTTTAATCAAGTTTTCTGTTTTAGAAATTCGTCTTGCAGACTCCTCTCCCCATGCAAAAAAAATATCATTAGGATGAAAACCTAAAAAATCTCCTTCTATTTGAGTAGGATAAGATCTTGTTCCTCCAAAGGAGCAACCATCATTAAGTTGAATAGCTATTTGTCTTAAAATATTTGAGTCTCCAGACTCTTCAAAATTAAGATGGACTTTAATCTTATTTATTTTAAAAAAATTGTACATGTATTGAATTTTAGACAAAAAAATTAGTGCGTTTTTTTTAAAATATTTTTCCTCTCTATTGACTGGTAAATCAGTTAGTTTTTTTCTTATTTCGTCAAATTTTTTATTTTTTTTAAAATTTTTTAAATTATATAAGTTTAAAAAGTTTATCCCCATATCTTCCAGTTTATTGAAGAATTTTTTTTTATTTTTAATTCTTTTTTTTAACCTATAAGAATTTTCTGAGTATATAATTATTTTTTCTGAAAATTTTTTTTTGTCGTACCAAAAAAAATTACTTCTCTTTTTAAGATCGATATCCTCCAAAAAATTCACTGCAATTTTGTTACCATTTTTTTTGATTTTATCTTTGTCTAAACAAAATATATTAGAAAGCAAAGTCAAAAAGTTGTAATTTTTCCATAAAAAATTTGATAAATATTTTCTCAAAATTTTGTAATTTAACTTCTCTTTTTTAATGAATGTAAAATTACTAAAATTCTTATTATTTTTTAAAATATTTATTAATTCAAAATTAGTCTCTATAATTTTAATTTTAGATTTTTCATGTTTTCTTATAAGTAATTTACTTGAAGTTGTAAAAACTTCTTCAAATATCAATTTTTTAAATAGCAATAAAGTGAGTTCTTTAGGAAGTAATTCAGTTAAAATATGAAATACTTTTGACTTTGAAAAAATTCTAACACCATCCTCAGCAATCTCTAAACTTGTTGGGAATGCTAAAAAACTTAAAAACTGTCCGTTATTATCTCTTTTGTCTAAGTACATTTAGTAAATTTTAAAAAAATTTTTTAAAATTTTTAATCCAGTTTCACCACTTTTTTCTGGATGAAATTGGCACGCAGATACATTTTCATCTTGAACAACTGCTGTAACTTTATGACCAAAATAATTGATAAATGCTGTTTCAATTTTTAAGTTAACCAGTTCAGCACGATAAGAGTGAATAAAATAAACATTCGAAAAATTTTCTATATCTTTTAAAAGATTAAGACTTGAGTTTTCTTGCTTTATATTCAATGAGTGCCAACCAATATTTGGTATATCGATTTTTTTATTACTCTCAGCTTTATCAAAATTAGGGATAGGCTTTATCTCTCCTTTAAAAACTGACAAACCCTGGGTCTCATCATGCTCAAAGCTTTTTTCAAAAAGTAGTTGCATTCCAACACAAACTCCTAAAAAATTTTTATTTGTTTTTTTTATATTTTTTAAGAATTCAAAAAGTTTTTTTTCTTTTATCTTTTTCATAGAGTAAGGAAAAGATCCGTCACCTGGTAAAATTATATTTTGCGCATTTTCAATTTCATTAATATCTGATGATATAGTTGTATCTATTCCACAAAATTTTAGGGCACTTCTTAAACTAAAAATGTTACCTATCTCTAAATCTATTATCGTAGCTTTTTTATTCATGGTCTATTAATTTGAAATTTATTTTTTTTTAAAAAATTTTTAATCTCTTTAATTTTCAAATAATTTTTATGTAAGGCTGCGCCTATTGCAAAGCTATAATTATTTGTGTGGAAAAATAATTCATCAATATGTTGTATTTTACTTATCCCTCCGCTTACTATTAAAGGAACATTAATTACTTTTTTAATATTTTTAACTAAGTCTATATCTGCTCCTTTTAGAGTTCCATCCTTATCTATCGAAGTAAGTAAGATTTCACCAATTCCATGTTTACATGCCTCTCTAGCCCATTCTATAGCGTCCTTTCCAGTTTTTTCTCTTCCATTTTCTGTGAATACTTCCCATTTTTTTTTTCCAACTTTTTTTGCATCAATAATTAAAACCAAACATTGATTACCAAATCTTAATGAGATTTCTTTTAATATTTTTGGGTTATTTACAGCCGCGGTATTAATCCCTACTTTATCAGCGCCAGCATTTAAAAAATTTCTTGCATCCTCTACAGTTCTTATTCCTCCGCCAACTGTTATTGGTATAAAAACTTTTTCTCCAACTTTTTTAACTAAATCTAATAAATTGTTTCTTCCGTATAATGTTGCTACAGTATCAATGTAAATTAATTCATCTATACCTTCAAAATAATATTTTTCAGCAAACTCAATCGGAGAACCAAGAACTCTTAATCCTTCAAAACTAATACCCTTTATTAAATTAGGGCCTTTAATATCAAGTCTTGCTATAGTTCTATTTCTTTTAAGATTTTTTATTTTAACTGTTTTCGGAGGTACCATTTGTTATTTTCAAAAAACCATAGATGAGGTGATCTAAAAGTGTTACAAAGATTATTAAAATAGGTTTCATCTAAAATAGGCTCTTCAAACATTTTACTTGCTTGGGGAAATTCTTTTTTATTGATACTTAAATATTCTAATAATTCATTTAAAAATCTTTTTGGATATTCTCCATCAAATTTTTTAACAAGCGCTACTCCCTCTTCTCTATTTATATCTCCTGATCTAATTTCTTGTGAGGCATCATATGTTGCTCTTCCAACTCCAAACTTCATAAATGTTGTGTAATAATGCAGATCATCGACTTTATCATCGATACTATTATACTTCGAGTAAGTCCCAGAAGTTCTTTCAGGAGATGCCTCAAAATCTGCATGTTCAACAGAATAATAATAACAGCTTTGAGGATGCCATTTTAGATAGTATCCAAGATAGTGAAAATCGACTTTAAAATTTTTTAATATATTTTTGTTTTCAGGTACATAAGATCTTAAATCGCTTTTATTGACGCCAAAAAAATCAATTAAATCTTTTATCTTCACTCCGCCAAGCACCAGATTTAAATATTCCTCGTCAGTAGAAAATAAACTTTCATTAACTTTTGATGTCGACGCTTCAGCAATTGGATTTCCATATTCAACCTCGGACTCACCATAAAAAATAAGTGGTATTTGATACATTTTTGCTATTTTCACTGCTAACGTTTTTTGTCCCAAAATAAATGGTTGAAATGGATGCAATAAATTTTCTAGTGCTAATCTAGTCAATAATCTATGTGTTTTTCCATTTGGGGTAAATAAAATGTTATCAGATCCAGTCTTAATCCAATTTTGAAAATTTTTATATCCCCAATTTGTATATAAACTAGGTGACCAAGTAATTGTAAGTGGATTCATATTATACTTGTTTTTTAAAATATGAGATGCGTAAATACTATCTTTACCTCCAGACCCTGGGACGACACAATCATATGAACCATCATTTTTTCTAAATCTATCGCATAACTCTTTTAATTTTTTTTCTCGTTCAATCCATTTGATTTCTTTTTTTTTATCAGCAAATAAACATGCATCACATATCCCATCTTTGTTAAAGTGAAGTGTTTTTTTTTGTTCATGAATTGAGTTTCTGAATTCTACTGTAGAAGTTGGACGCTGATTACTCTGAACGCATTTTTTGCAATAAATAACCTCTTTTGGTAAGCCGTATTTTACCATGGGATTATTAATTCCATTTTTGAAAATTGAATAGTCAATTTTTTTTGGTTTTTTAATAATTTCCATTAGTGTCTAGATCTTTGAAATGAGGTTTTTCTACTAGTGTATTTGATCAGTCGATTGTAGATTTTTATCTAAACTTTTCTTTGCCTCGGCTTTTTTTAGTTTAGCTAAATTTTTCTCTAATTTTCGTTTTTCTTTTTTCTTTAAATACTCATCAAAACAAGCTAAACCCTTTAACTCTGAATTATTTACGTTACTAGTTTTAGAGTTAAATCTGTCTCCATCAGAACTTGTAGCTTCCCAGTTAACCATGCCGTCCATTATTTCGTTGCCTTGATGAATATTTTGTTTTTGTTTTTTTATATCGCTTGCTGATAACCCTGCCTTACCAAGTGCTCCGTCACCGTGCCTGAATCCTCTAAAGTTTACGTCTTTATCTTCGTACAATTGAGAGATTTGTTTTAAGGTTCTGTCTCTCTGTTTATTATAATAATTTTTCATAAGTTCTGTATTTGCCCATTTTAAGCAAGCGTAAAACTCGTCATCCGTTAACTCTGTAAAATTAGTACATATTAAATCTGAGTTTAAATGTTTTCTTTCGTAAAAGTCCTCAGCAGGGTTATCTTTATCTAAACTACCCATTTCTATTGCATCGTAGTATAAAGGTGAACCTGGGTAAGGAGTTACTGGTCTTATTGTTCTTTTTTGGGCAAAGTCATCGTAATCAATTAAAAAATTTACAGCTTTCTTTATTGTCTCTTTATTATCTCCTTTATTGCCAAATATAAAATTCAATCCAGGGCTAATTCCAACTTTTAAAGTATCTTTAATACCTTGTTCGATTATATCTGGTCTTAGTCCTTTTTTCATATTATTTAGAACTTTTTGGTCCATACTTTCTATTCCGTAATTTATAAATACGCACCCTGCATCTTTCATAAGTTGTAAAAGCTCCTCGCTGCAATAGTTAAGTCTACCATTACAAGCCCATTTAACAGGTACGCCTCTTTTAAGAAATTCTTTACAAACATTTTCAGTATGTTCAACAGATGACATTAATAAATCATCTTGAAATGCAACATATGTAATACCCCATTTTTTATTTAACATTTCAACTTCATCCAAAAGATTTTCTGGTGACCGAACCCTGTACCCAGGATCCATTCTGTAACAAAATGTGCATTTAAAAGAGCACCCTCTTGCTGACATCAAAGGAAAAACAAAATCAGTTGGATTTGAATTCGGCATCCTTTGCATTCTGTAATACTCCATTGGAAAAAGTTCGTACGGTATCGGTGGTAAAGAGTCCAAATCATGAATTAGAGGAGCTCTTAGGGTCTTTTTTAATTTACCGTCATTATCAAGCCATGCAGTTCCGGGAACCTCCTCAAGCCAATCGCCAGGCTTGTAACTTCCTGTTTTTTTCTTTTGAACTTCTAATTCTTCCATCAATTTGCAAACTGTTATTTCACCTTCACCCATACAAACTACATCTGCCCCTGTTTTTTTTATAAAAAACTCAGGTTCTGGTGTAGGTCCATAGCCGCCCATCATGAAAAAAGGTCTCTGCTTAGACTGATTAATTGCATTTGATAAAGCTAAAACTTTTTTGTATTGATAATAACCTGCGATAACACTTAAAACTACTACATCAAATTTGTTTTCGTCTAGATAAGTCCTTAAATGATCATCTGGCCAGTGATGCTTATCCTGACTCCATACATTGATTTCATGACCATCTCTTTTTAAAACAGCTGCGAGAGCGCCAAACCCCATAGGGAAGATATGGTCATATGAACCGTTATCGTAAACTACGAATAAAATTTTTTGTGACATCTTTATTTATTCATTAATCTATAGGTAGATGGCTCCCCAATGTCAACCCAATCTTTGTCTCTTATAGGGTAAACTGAGACTGAATATTTTTTCTTAATTGCCAGCTCTATTAGTTGATTCATATGAAAAAGTCGGTTTTTAGGAATTAAATTTAAAATTTTAGGTTTCATTATGTAAAGACCTGTATTAACAAAATATTTAGATTTTGGCTTTTCTACAATCTTTTTCAATTTCCCATTTTTAGTAATATTACAAATGCCGTAGGGAATTTCATAATTTTTTGTTGAAACTATTACAGTTAAATCGCTTTTGTTTTTTTGATGAAAATTATACATTTCTGCGAAATTTGCATTTATTAAAATGTCACAATTGCTCAAAAAAATATCATTTTTCATTAATTTTTTTTTATGTAAATGTAGTCCACCGACTGTTCCTAATGGTTCTGTTTCTTTTAAAAGTTTTAATTTATAAGTTGGACTCAATTCATTAAAAAAAGATTTTAAAAGTAAACTTTTATAATTTACTGAAATAAAAAATTGTTTTGCGCCATAATTTAAAAATCTTTCAATAATATGTTGAATTACTGGTTTATCATTAATAGGTAATAACGGTTTAGGAAGAACTTTAGTAAAGGGAGCAAGTCTAGTGCCTTTACCACCTGCCATTATTACAAAATTGAGGTTTTTAAGAGAATTATTTTGTTTTTCATCTCCAAAAATATTATTCCAAGTTAAATAATTTATTACTAATTTTTTACTATTAAGAACTGGTATTATAGGTAAAAGACTTTTTCTCATTAAACTCTTTGCTAAATTTAAAGAGAAATTCTTCTCAAACATTACAACTGGTTTTCTTTGATATAAGTTTTTAATTGGGGATTTGCTAGACATTCCTTTTAAAATTCCACGTCTTATGTCTCCATCATTTAAAGTTCCAAGAAAATATCTTTTCTTGCCAACCACAATTAAACATCTTGAACTTGTAATTGCTAAAAGTTTCATTGCATCAATTATTTTAGCAGATGAATTTATAAAAATATTTTTCATGTTTTAATAATATCGTAAAAACTTTTTTTTATTAAATTTTTAAAATTTAATTTTTCTAAACACCTTATTATTAACTTAGAAGTATTTTTTTTAAAATACGGATTAAAAAATAATTTCTTGTCATTTATTTGTAAATTTAATAATTTTTTAATAGCTTTTTTCATTTGGAAGACTTCTATTTTGCAATTAAATACTGATTTGGATTGAATTCTTCCTTTTTGTCTATTTCCAAGATTAATCGTTAATGTTTTTAAACTTGGTGCCTCAATGATGCCACTTGATGAGTTTCCAATAACAATCTTACATAATCTTAAACAGGATAAATAATCTTCTTTACCAAAGGATTTTATATAATAAGCGTTTTTATTTTTTTTAACAAAACTTTTGATTGCTTTAATTATATTTTTGTAACCATGGTCAGCATTTGGTGAAGTGAAAACTAAATTAACATTACTTAAAAATTCAAGAGATTTTAATATTGATTGTATATATTTTTTTTCAGTTCTAGGTTCCAAAGTTACTGGGTGAAAACATATCATAATAGTATCTTTTCTTAAGTTAATATTATATTTATCTTTAAAATATTTTTCTTTTTTAAATCTCAAGTTATGAATTTTTTCAATACCAATGGACCCTACGTAAAATACGTTTTTTGGATCTTCTCCCATTTGAATAATTCTATTTCGATATTTTTTAGTTGCTGCAAAATGAATATGAGATAATTTTGTTATACTGTGCCTTATTGCATCATCTATAGCGCCCTCTGTAATCTCACCTCCGTGAATATGAGCGATAGGAAGTCTGTTCAAAGTTGCTGCTATCACAGAAGAAAGAATTTCAAACTTATCACCTAAAACTAAAATTAATTCTGGCTTAATTTTTTTGAAAAGACGAGAAAATTTTAAAACTCCATTTGAAAACGTTTTAGCTATATCATCTTCAGTGTCCCCTTTTTCTAATATTTTAATTTTTGAATTTACTTTTACTCTATCTGCTATAATCTCTTTAATTGTTTCACCGTGTAAATTACTTAAATGAGTTCCAGTCACAGATAAATGACAAGAGAATTTTTTTGATTTACCAATTATCTTGATTAGATTTTTAATAAGACCGTATTCAGAGCGATTACTAGTTATTATGCAAATTTTCTTTTTCATTTTTAATTGTTATATTAAAAGACTCTCAAGACTTTTGTTGATAAGATTTTTATTTATGGTTTTTACATTTTTGTCTTTCACAAAGTATATATTGTCGAACTCCTCAATTGTTTTAAGACGATGAGTAATTACTATTAAAGAAAGTTCTTTTTTAAGTTTTAATAAATCATTAAGAAGTTCTTTTTCTGTTTCTATATCAAGTGAACTTGTGGCTTCATCAAAAATTATTACTCCTCTCTTCCTGTAAAGAGCTCTGGCAATTGCAACTCTTTGTTTTTGGCCCCCAGAAAGTTTTACGCCTTGGTTTCCAACTATAGTATTTTCTTTTTCAGGAAGATTATTAATCAGCTTATCTATTTTGGATTTTTTAATAACTTTTTCCAAGTGATGTTTGTCAATTATTTTATCATTAACGCCGAAGGTAATGTTATTCAAAATAGTGTCATCTAAAAGATAAATATCTTGAGGAACTATACTAATATTTTCATGCCAATTTTTTAGAGAATTTTTAAGAGGCTTCTCATCAATAAAAATCTCTCCCTCAGAAGGGCTTAAAAGTCCAAGAATTAAATTAATTAGCGTAGTTTTACCTGACCCAGTTTTACCTACAATGGCGTTTGTTTTTTTTAAATCTATATCTAAATTTAAATCTTTAAAAATTAAGTCCTTATTTCCTTCATAATTAAAATTTATATTTTTAAAAATTATGGAATTACAACGACTAAATTTTTGAAAATTATTTTGGTTTTTCAAGTTATTTTTCTCTAAAATATCATCTTGTCTTATTGTTGAGTAGATTTTTAAATCATTAACTACTAAATTAAACGATACAAGAGTTTTCCTTAAAGCATTAAGAAGAATAATTATTGTACTAAAAGATGGTATCATTCTGATAAGAGCCACACCTAAAAAAGTAAGAGTCGGAACTAAACTATCTATATTATTATTAGAAGAGATATAAAAAAATATAGTTATTAGTACTATAAAGATAAATATTACCTCTATAAGTAATCGTGGAATTTTGTTAATTACTTGTACAAAAAAATTTATCTTTTCTACCCCATCTGTTGAAAATTTGAACAATTCTTTTAATTTCTTTTCTTTGGAGTAAATCTTTGTTTCTTTGATAGACCCAAAAATTTGATTTACAAGTTTGATTTGCTGTGCCCTTAATTTTTGACTTAAAACTGATAAATTTGTTATTTTGTTTCTAAAAAGAAAATAAAAAATTAAAGAGAAAGTTATTAAAGAAGTAAAAATTAATGATGATGAAAAAAAATCTACTACAACCAATAAAATTAGCATCACAATAATAATTAAAATTTCCCTTATAAAATTGATAAGTGAAACTACATATTGATTAGCATTTATTACATCTACAGAAATATTTCTTGTAATGATACTTGGATTTTTTTCTAAAAATTTTGAAAAGGGTAAGTCAAGATATAAATTAAATAATTTAGTAGAATTTTCTACATTTAAATCTTTAGCTAATCTTGACTGGTAAAAATTTACAAAAAATATAAAAAGATTTTTAAAAATAAAAAATAAAATTAAAATTATCCCAGAATAAAATAATATAATATCTTTTTCAAAGTTATCAAAAAACTTGTAATTTGTTAGAAAATCCAAAATTTTATCTGAGTCTAATAAAAAACCTAAAAATACTGGAATTGAACCAACACCTATCATTTCTAATACTGAAGCGAAAAAAATTAGCGCTAATAAAATATAAAGTTTGTTTTTTTGTTTTTTACTTATAAGTGTATTCAATTTATCTAACATCATAATTTAGCCAGTATTGATTTTTCCTTAAAAAGGATGGTGAGAAATAAGATTTAATTTCTTTATGCATTTCATCGCTTTTATTCTTTGATGTTCTTAAATGTTTAAATTTTGAGTGATTTTTTAAAAAAGTTTCTTTAAATTTTTTTTGGAGGTGCTGTTCTTCTTCTGAAAGTTTATAATTATTTTGAAATATGTTTACTGCCTCCAATGCAAAATCTCTGATATCCTCGTTTTTTAATTCAATAATTTCAATTTCATTTTTCTTAAATTGAATACTTGAATAACAATAAGCCATACCACTTGAAAAAATTTCATTTAAACTTAATTTTTTTTTACTTTTTTTGTCCAAATGCTCCCTAGTAGTAACAATTATTTTTTCCGAATATAATCTCAAGTCTCCTACTGGCATATTTATCAAAGCTAAAGGAACTCCAAACACATAAGGAACCTGATCAAATCCAAGGCCAGTAGAAATACAAAGTGAACATTTGGCACCTAAATAAACGTCTAAAAAATTATTTCTTATATTCGAATTTGCGTAATCAATTATTTTTGGATTGTTTGATATAAAAGGTTTTGATGCTTTTACCCCCATTCTGATCACGTAATATCCCATTTTTGTAAGCTCCTCAGCTGTTAAAATAAATTTGTCAATGTTGTAATTTCTGTAACTATGATAACTCCAATCATGATTTTTGTTTTTGCTTTTTAATTTTTGATACTCTTCATCTCGAACTGCTAAGCAAATAAATTTATCAGACTTATTTATACCAATCTTTTTTAAGAGATTTTGGCCAAGTTGCTCCTCTTCATTAGTAAATTTTAATATTTCTGAGCCATTTTTTCTAAAACGCCCAACTAAATCTGAAATATCTCTGTAAAAATTTTCTTCTAAACTGATTATCTTAAATTTTAATTTATCCGGAAAAATATTATTAATCTCATAGATTGGGTGTAGGAAAAATTTTGGAAGTACATTTAACTCTCTTTTCCACATTTTGATTAATTGAGTATTTGGAGTAAAATCTCCCTCGAAGAAATAAAATAAATCTATTTTTTTTTTATCTATTGCTTCTAAATTTAACTTTTTTTTACATAAATATCTCGCTGGATCCTCGGCTAAGTTTCCAAAGTTTACAGCAGATATTCTTCCTACTCTTATAATTAAAAAAACACTTAAAATTCTCATCAATAAACAGAAAATAAAAGCTGTTATATAAAATGGAAAAATCACAATTAGATAAAGAAAAGTTTTTACTTTTAATAAAACAAAAGTCCTAAATTCCATGAGTTGAAAATCTCGCACTTGTCTCTTTAAAAAGGACTTGTATCGATACATATTTCTAAATTTTATTTATTAATTTTAGTGAATTTAATTATTAAATATTGCTTTTTCTATTTTTTTGAGGATGAATTTATGTTTTTGAATTCCTACTAATTTTCCAGATATTTTAAAACGAGGATTTTTAGATAAAACACTTGCATAATAAAGTTGAAATAGACCGGTCTCAAAATGATTTTTGCTCCTTTTATCCAATTCATAATTGTACATATTTTTTAGAAAATTAAAAAAACCCATATTTTTTACAGAGCTTCTAAAATAATAATCCCAGCCATAAATATTAATTTTTTTTGCAATAAAAGATAAAGCTCCTATTGTAGTCAAAAAAGAACCAAATTGTACGCCTTTGTAGTAGTTGTCAGGATGTTTATCTTTTAAATAATTTTGCCCAACGCAGATAGTAGAAAATTTTTTTTTTTTTAAAATTTTTTGAAAATTCTTTTTTTTTAAGAAATTACTTTCAGATTTATAAAGATTTTTTGAAATTTTTATGTAAGGATCAATAAATAAAACATTATGCCCCTTATTAGAAAATTTTATCAAAGTTTTTTCATAACTATGTACATAAATAATATTTTGATTTTTATATTCTTTTAATCTTTTTTTTTTTATTACCTTCTCAAAATTATTGTAAGTGTAGGATAAATGTCCTTTTCCTGAGTAAAATAAATTTCCTTCACTAGATATTTTTATAGTTTGCCAAAAATAATTTAAAAAGGTAGGTATTTTTACATTTTTTAACATTTGCAGATTTATATCCTTATTTGCGGCTATTAAATTAATTTCATCATATTTTTTTATTTTTTTTTTATTTTTAATAAGTTTAAAAGGTAATTTAGGTTTTTCATTTACTGAGTAACAGTAAGAATTAGGATAAAGAAATTTCCTAGTAGAAAATTTATGTACTAATTTTGGAAATATTAATAACATTAAGAACATAAAAAAAACGTCTTTAAGTCTTATAAAAACACTAAATGCTTTTCTCAAAATGGTAATTTTCATAAATTACCAAGATTTTTTTTCAATTTGGTAAAATTTTTCAAATTTAAGGTTAACTTTATTTTTTATTGATTCATGAATATAGAATCCATCTACTTTAAAATTTTTTACAAAAGTATAATTATTTTTTTTTAAAAGTTGATTTATTAAAGGAGATGGTCTCTCTATAGTTAACGCTAGAAACTTATATTTTTAAAAAGGAAAATTTTTGAGAACTATTTCCTCTGCTCCTTCTATATCCAGACTAAAATAGTCTATAATTTTAGGTGCATTAATTTCATCTAAGATTGAAACTAAAGACCTAGAATTTCTTTTTTCAATTTTATTTTCAGTAATTGCTTTTTTTATTCTTTTTTCCCTTTTTAAAAAATTGTTATCGTATTCATCGCCAATAATTCCTCCTGTGCCACCTAACGATAAAAAATCAATTTCCTCAGATTCATGCCCTACAACTTCACATAAACATTTTACTTTTCTTCTTTTACGAAGTTTTTTAAAGAATTTTTTGTTAGGCTCTATACATATTCCATTCCAATTTAATCTTTTTTCAAGATAGAATGTATTGTTTTCAGAAATTCCATTTGTAGCAGCCAGATCTAAAAAATAACCATTTTTTTTATAATTGAAAATCTCCTTAACAATCCATTTATCTTGGGATTTACTGCTAAAAAAATATCAAAATTAAGGTAAAATAATAATAATTTTAAAGGTAAATAAATAGTTTCCAAAAATTCATTTACTTTTCCATAATGCTCTGGAAAATTTGTGTAAAAAAATTTATTCAGATTCATGACTTCTTTAAATAGAAAAATAATTGATTAATATTTAAATTTGTTAATTATATTAAGATTATTTATTTTAAAAAGTTTTAGTTTTTTTTCTAAATTTTTGAAATCTTTATTGTTTTTTATAATTATATTTTCCCTAAAAAAAATAATTTCGTAATTTTTCGATAACGTATTTAAAAATTTTAGATTAATATTTTTTGAATTATCATAACAGAATTGTATAAGGCTAAAAAATATTACACCATCTATATTTTTTGAATTTGATAAAATATTTTTTAGACTTAAAAAATCATCTCTAGTCTCTATATTTTCAATACTATGATTAACAATATTTTCATTTTTTTTTAATATTGTTTTAAGAATATCCAATTGAGCTTTTTGAGGCACTATCTCGATAATTGAAATATCAATTTGAGCAATAAAGTTTTTCATTAATAATCTATATTTAGTTTTGTTAAGTTTGAATAATTAATTGGCTCAAAATAATCCAAGTAAGCTTTTGCTCCATAAGGTGTAAAAAGATTTTTATACCTTAAATTTAAAGACCATCTTGTACTATTTTCACAATTCATTCCTGAGTAATGATAGACACCAGTCCAAAAAATTATGAATTCTCCGAAGTTAGTATTTACTGAGAAAGATTTTTTTTTTTGCAAATTGTTTAATTTTTTTCTCGTTGACTTTATTTTTAAACATTTTCTCAATTTTTTTTGAACTTTCTATGTTTAAAAATTTGAATGCATTCGTTTTTTTACAATCCATCAACCGCATCCATACAACTAGTTCGTGGAGAGAATTAGGAGGAGAGTCTTTATGAAGTGTTACAAAATTTTTATCAAAGGGTCTTTGTATAACTAAATTGACTTTTTTTTGTACTGCAATATCTGGTCCAAATATCTTAATTAAATTTTCTTTAAGTATTGAAAAAAGAATTTTATTTATCTCTAGTTTGTTCATTTTTGAAATAATCTTTAGTTTAACCTCATTAAAATTATCTCCATCTTTTATAATTTTATGAATTTCTTCGGCTCTTTTAATTTTTTTTTTAATTGCTTTCTCAGATACTTTTAGAATCAATTTTTTTAATTTTTTAAGTTGGTTAAATTTTTTTTTTTCAACTTTAAATTTTTGAAAACCGTCGGTATAAATTAAATGGCTCATAATTATTTTTGCATACCATCTATATTCCAAATTGCTCCAGAGCAAAATGATGCATTTTCTGAGGCTAAAAGATCAATAACTGGTAATACCTCTTCGATTTTTGCAAGCCTACCCATTGGTAGATGATTTGAAGAAAAGTTTTTCCAAAATTTTGTTTTTTTTGATTCTTGCTTAGTAAGAAATTTTTTATTTACTCTTACGGGCCCTGGACAAATTGCAGAAATAATTACATTATATTTTCCATACTCTTCAGCTAATGCTTTTACGTATACATTTAGTGCAGATTTTGCAGAGCTATAAGGACCTCCACCAGTCAAATTAAAGGATGTCGCAGATGAAATGTGAACAATTCTGCCCCATTTATTTTTTTTCATCTTGTCTAAAAACAGATTATTTATTTCAATAGCGTAACCTAAGTTATATTGCCATGATTTAAGATAATTGTTCATTGATGAATTTGAATTTTTTATTCCCAATGACCCTCCGATACAATTTACGATAATATCAAATTTTTTCTTTTTAATTTTTTTTAAAGTATGATTAAAACTTTTTTTATTTAAAATATCAGTTTTGTAAAAATTAGTAATATTTTTGAATTTTGGATTAATTTTTCTCCCTAAAATTGATAAATTATATTTTTTATTAATAAAAAGCTCAGAAATTTTTTCGCCTATTCCTGATGTGCCTCCAACAACTAATATTTTTTTTTTCATTTAAAATTTAATTAAATTTCTCCCGTAATTTAATTTTCCTTTACTCATCGATAAAATTATATTTGGGGCTTTATTAATACTTATCTCGTTTATTATGAAACTTTTTAAAATTTTACTTTTAGATTTTAATTTTTCTATATAAATTGGAATATGTTTATTAGGTATTATGTCTCCTCCAGAGGAAGGATGCAACTTTTTCCCATTATGAATTTCAAATGGCTTAATGCTTATTTTATCATTAGGACTCGGTACTCCGACAAAATAAATGTCAGATTTATCTGCCGCACAAAATATTGCATTTTCTATAGCAATTTTAGAACCTGTGGTTATGAAAACTTTGTTAAATTTACTTTTAAATCTTTTAAGTTTGTTTTTTTTTAATTTTAAAGTGGTATTTGCACCCAAATTTTTGGCTTTTTTCAAATTAATGTTTTTAATATCAGCTGCTGAGATATTTTTTAAGTTTTTTAATTTGAGACCTATAATTACAGATAAACCAACTCCTCCACACCCTACAACTAGTGGACTATCGTATTTCGATATTTTTGCCTGATTAAAAACTGTGCCAATGCCTGTGCTTAAGCAGCAACCCATAAGTGCAGCTAATTTCATGTCTATTTTTTTATTAATCTTAGTAATTCTGTTAGATGATATGACCGAGTACTCACTAAAAGTTGTTACCCATCCAGCATTGATTTTTTTATTTGAATTTCTGTAATTAAAAATAGGTGTTTTTGAGTCACTAATGTTAGAATTCCTCATCCAGTGTATTACAACATGGTCTCCTATTCTAAAATTTTTAACATTTGGACCAATTTTGACGATTTTACCGCTTCCCTCGTGACCCAGTAAATGAGGTATAAATTTATCAACTCCTTTTTGATGTGTGTATTCTTCAATTTGTTTTCCACAAATGCCTGAAAAATTTATTTTAACTATTACTTGATTGCTTTTGAGTTTTTCCTTAAATGTTACATATTTTAGTGAAATTTTTCTTTTACCTTCTAAAACCAAAGCTTTAAAATTAATATACCTCATTACATTGTGCCTCCATCAATATTAATAATAGATCCAGTAGAAAACTTAGTAGAATATTTTGAACATAAAAATAATACCCATGGTGAAATCTCATTTGCTAATCCTAATCTTCCTATTGCATGATGGTGCCTTAAGAAGTCTTTCATTTTTTTTGGATTAGTCTTTTTTACTAAATCCCAATGACCGCCTTTTGCGTACAATGCTCCTGGCATTATGCCAGATACAACAATTTCATGTTTACCTAATTCTCTTGCTAAAGTTGTGATATAAGAATTCAATAAAGTTTTAGATGCCGCATAAGGCGCTGAACCTCTAAGAGCGATTGCAGATATTGAAGATATATGAACTATCTTTCCACTTTTTCTTTTAATCATTTTGGGTATGAAAAAATTATTGATTTTTATAGCAATACCAACGTTAAAGTTAATTACTTTAATCCAATCATCAAAACTAGACATCGCAGATTTTTTTTCTAAGGTTCCTCCGATATTGTGAACTAAAAAATCAGGTGTTTTATCTCTTAAAGAATTAAACATTCTTCTAATGTCAGTATCTTTCGTCAAATCGCAGTCGATGACGATATTTCCACCAACGTGTTTATCTAACTTCTTTTTCAAGTTAAGTAATTTTTTTCTATTTCTTGAAACTAAAATACATTTAGTACCCTCTTTAGCGAAATCTAATGCAACTTGCTCGCCAATTCCCTGTGAACAGGCAGTAATTAAAACATATTTATTTTTTAAATTTAAATTCATTTAATTACCATTTATTTATTCTTTTATCAGTTTTTAAACTCATAAATGTTGGGCCGTTGTGCTTATAACAATACTTTGATATTTTTTCAGTTTCTTTGCTATCTTTGGGAAAGAAAGATTTAATATTTTTCATCAAACTCATCAATTTTTTACCATTAAGTTCAGAATGAGTGGGACCTAAATTAGGGTAATCAGCATACCCCACTAATTTAACATTAGCTTTTTGCTGATCAATATCTAGTTTTATCTGTTCAAAAGGGCGCTCAATTAAAAAAGGTGTTATTGTATACACCCAAGGCTTCAATCCTTCGATTGCCATGCCCGATGCTGCTCCTATTAAACTTTGTTCACAAATTCCCATATTAAAAAATCTATTTGGAAAATCCTTTCTGAAATCATCAAATATTCCGTATCCAATATCACCTACTAATAAAACAATTCTTTTATCTTTTTTTGCAAGTTCATGAATTATCTTGCCAAATTTTCTTCTCATATTCCTAACCTTTTTTTTCCAATTGAAATTTCATCACCTTTTAATTGACGAGCATGCCATACTGGATCATTTTCAAATTCTTTTATTCCTTTACCTTTAATAGTATGAAAAATAATTACCGTTGGTTTATTGTTTTTTTTTATTTTTCTCAATTTTTTAATTATTGAGTTAAATGAATGACCATTTTTAATTTCTATTGTGTTACAATTAAAAGCTTCTATTTTTTTTCTTAAATTATAAAGAGGTAATCCTTCATCTAAAGTTGTAAGCGCTTGAATTTTGTTGTAATCTATTAAAATTATAAGATTATCTAGTTTGTTTTTTGAGGCTATAAGTAGTGTTTCCCAAGTAGTGCCCTCTTGACATTCCCCATCGCTGACTAAAACAAAAATTTTTCCTCTTTTCCTCAATTTTTTTCTTGCAAAAGCCATACCAGCAGAGATTGGAAGCCCATGTCCTAAACTTCCAGTAGTACAATAAATACCATTTTTTTTGTCCAATTCTAAATGAGTTTTTAATTTTGGATTAAATCCCTTCATCTTTAAATAAATGACAAGCGGAAATGAGGCGTGAGATTTACTTAAAATAAACTTATCATCTTTTTTTAATATTTTTTCAAATAATGATATTAATATTTCAATTATTGAAAAGCTTCCGCCTAAATGAGCCTCTTTCTTTTTTATAAAAGCTTGAAAAACATCTTGCCTCAACTTAAGAGCTAATTTTTTCAAATTTTTAAAAGCCATTTATTTTAAATTAATTTTTTGCATTCTTTTAATGTTAAAATACAAATCGTTTTTTAGAGGATTATCAAATAATTTTTTATCAAAAGCATTGATCAAATCTTGTATAGCATCATCAATGGTAAACTTTGTTGTAAATCCTAGTGAATTTTTTATTCTTTCTGATGAAATATGGTAAGATCTGGTATCGTTTGACGGTGTATTGATAATTTTTACATCTTGTCCAACATTTTTTTTTACACTTGAAGCGATATCATTTACAGACATATTTTCCCAGCCCGCATTAAATACCCTCCCATTAATTTTTTTGGTATCAGCTTTTAATAAAGCTAAATATGACCTTAACATATCTTTTATATGTATATTTGGTCTTAATTGCTTTCCGCCAAAAGTTGAAATTTCACGCTTGTGATAAGCTAAGTTGCTCAAAATATTTACAATTACATCCAACCTTTGTCTTTTAGAGTAACCGCAGACTGTAGCAGGTCTAATTGTAACAGTTTCAAAGTTTTCACCTTTAAATTTTTTTAAAATTTCTTCACAACTTGCCTTGTATTTAGAATAATCAGTGATTGGCTCTAATTTCATTTCCTCAACAATATTTTTCTCCTTTTTTAAACCGTATACACTAGAAGACGATGCATAGATAAACCTTTTAACTCCGCTTCTTTGACAGGATTTAACAAGTGGTTCAAAAGCATCCAAATTTATTGACTTTCCAAGTTTGGGATTTAGTTCAAAACTTGGATCATTAGAAATGCATGCTAAATGAATTACTGCATCTTGTCCTTTAACTGCAGAGTTGAAAGAGATTATATCTCTAATATCACCTTTTATTTTTTTTAAATTTTTTTTACTTTCAAAAACATTTTCTCCATACAAGAAAAGATCGTATGCAGTCACATAATATCCACATTCTACTAAGTAGTCTGCTAACGCAGAGCCTACATATCCTCCTCCGCCAGTTATTAAAACTTTTTTCATAATTCCTATTTTAAAATGTGTTGTATGCTTTTTAATATTTTTGTTTTAGATATAAATACTTTATTACCGATAGTTTCAGTTGAGATTGCCCCAGCCATAGAGCCAACAAGTAGAGATAATTCATGACTAAATTTATATTTTAAACATAATGCTATAATACCAAGCATTGCATCACCAGAACCTATTTTATCTACTACTTTTTTTGCGAAAGCATCTGAAAATTTAAAAATATTTTTTTTATTATTAAATAAAATAGCACCTAATTTACCTCTAGTTACAATTAAATTTTTAATTTTTTGATCTGAGGACAATTTCTTTATGAGGATCTTTAGGTCGCTAGATCTGTCTCTCATTTCGTGTCTTATCTCTTTTTCATTTATAACTAGGCATTCAAAATTTTTATACTTCTTCATACTGTGATATCCTATATTTGATGAATTTACTTGTGCGTTTAAAGCTAAAAATTTTGAATGTTTAGATATAATTTTCGCAGTTGAGTCTGAGATGAATCCATGTCCATAATCAGAAACAATAACTAGATCATATTTAGATAAATTTTTTTTAAGTGTTTTATTTATTTTTTTTTCATCAATTTTATTTATTGGGTCATCATTAATGTTATATACGCCCAAAATTTTATTATTACTCACATAATCTAAAAATCTTTTTTTTAAAATTGTAGGTGAATTTTTTTTTCTTATATAATTTAACTTTATATTTTTTTCTAATCTTAATTTTATTTCATTTAAATATTCTTTTTTTTGGCCAATCATAGAAAATAAATCAACTTTTTTTGAAAATTTAGATAAATGGTTGGCTATTGCTAAGGCTCCGCCTAAATATTTTTCTGAATTCATCTCTTTCAAAACTAAAACTGGCTCTTTTCCTGATTTTCCTAAAGCATCACAAAAAATGTACTGGTCTATAATTGCCTCTCCAATAACTAAAATTTTGCAATCATGAAAATTATTAATCATTTCACTTATTTTTGTAAAATTATAATTAGCTTTTATATTTTTAATAGATTTTTTTTGTTTTTCAGAAATATTTTCATTAAACTGATTAATTATGGAGCTTGAACTAAATGTTTTTCCGGTAGTTGTGTAAACTCTACCACCATACTTTTTTACAGCTCTTGTTTCGTTGATGATTTCTCCAGTAATATCATCTTTAGAAGATTTATAATCTGGACCCTTACAGTAAAAATTTGGCTTAATTTTTGAAATTAAATTAGTAGCTGTTTTTTCATTATTTATAAATACATAATCTATGTTAATTAGTTGTGAAATGGATTGAGCCCTTAACATTTCATTAAAAACTGGTCTACCAGGACCCTTGTTTACAAATTTGTCTGATGTTATCGATACTATAAGTACATCTCCTAAATTTTTAGCCTCAATAAAATGATTTATATGACCTGGGTGCAACAGGTCAAAAACTCCGTGACAAAGAACAATTTTGCTTCTTTTGTTCTTTAAATCTTTTACTTTTGATAAAAGGTTTTTAATATTTAAAATTTTGTTCATTTATTACTTTAAAAATTTAAACCAATCTTTAGTAGCAACTTTTATCTTTTCAGGTGTCCAGAGAGGTGCTTTAGACCAATAATTAATATTTTTTAACATTATTTCTATACCTTTTTCAATTTTTACTTTTGGCCTCCAGTTTAATTCTTTTTTAATTTTATTTATATTGGCAAATGTTTGATCTGGTTCTCCAGGTCTTTTAGGAATATATTTTTTCTTACCTTTTAAAAAGTGGCAAATCTCATTAATAGATACAGGTTTCCCGCTACCAAGATTAAAAATTGAACAATTTTTTTTGTAATTAGCTGTCTTTATTAATGCATCAATAACATCAGACACATAGATAAAATCTCTTTTTTGAGTGCCATTTCCGACAACAGTAAAAGGCTCATTTGATAATTTCTGTCGAAGAAAAGTTCCAAACATAGCGCCGTAAGTTCCCGAAGTTCTTGATCTAGTCCCGTAGACGTTAAATAGTCTTAATGAACTTACATTTAATTTATAAACTTTACCCCAATGCATAACAAAATCTTCTGCAGTTTTTTTTGTAAGCGCATAAGGATATTTAGGGTCAATTTCATCTTTCTCAGAAGTAGGAAATGTTTTAGGAATACCGTAACAAGATGAAGATGCAGTATAAACGAACTTCTTTACATTATTTTTATAAGAAGCTTGTAAGACATTTATAGTTCCTTGAACGTTAGATAAAAAATATTTTAAAGGAAAGTTTATACTGGGAACAATATCGGCTAAAGCAGCTAAATGATAAACAACATCTACTTTTCTAAAATATTTTTCTAATTTTAAAGATTTTGAGATATCTACTTTTATAAATTCTATTGATCTTCTGAAATTTTTTATATTATCCAATCTACCAGTGCTTAAGTTATCTAAAACAATAATTTTATTTTTGTTTCTTATTAGCCGTTCTACAAGATGACTTCCTATAAATCCTGCTCCACCTGTTATAAGAACTTTCATTTAATTTAATTTTTAATTGAAAAAATAAATAAATTTAAATACTTTGTGAAGCTGGCATATCTTCTAGATTCGCACTCACACCTTTATCAAATGCTACAGGATCAGATTTTATTTTATCGCTTAAAATTACTCCTTTATCGAAAAGTTTCTTCATCCAAGAAATATCTTTGTCTATAAATTCACTGTAAGAAAAAGTTTGTTTTGCTTTAAGAGTTTTTTCAAGGAAAACACCAATCTCGTGTGGAACAGTTATAGTGTTACCCCATTGAATATTTATTAGGTAAAAATTTTTTTCATCTCTAAACCTTAGACTCCTATTTGGATAAAATATATTATCTTTAAAAATTTCCATATTTAAATTTTCATTTTTTGTAATTTTAAAATGTTTTTTCACGTTATTTGGACCAACGTATAAAGGATCTTTAGAAGCCATTTCTCCATTAAAGCCCATAGACACCATCTGACATCCTGAGGCACACATCTTTATGTATTCACAACCTTCACAACCTTTAAAAACTTTTGACCCATCATGCCAACCTCTCATTTGATTTTGATAAACTTCTTGAATTGAGGTATCTAAAATATTTCCATATTTTTCCTCCTCATGAACGCAAACATGTAAATCCCCGTTTGCATTAATACTCATTCTATGACCTGATTGAGATGGACAGCCTCGCCCAACAAAATCTCTATATTTTTCTAAATCTTCTAAAAAACATAGAGGATAGCTTACAAGTGAGCCTATTTTTATACCAAATTCATCTCTAGCTTTTATAGCGTCATCTAAAGTTTTTTTCGTCTCTTCTAAAGTTAAATAATATGGATTGGAATTATCATACTTTATATTTTGTGAATACGTTGGCGGAACTGATCTAGTAAGAAAGAATTTTTTTACTCCTATGTTATGGGCAAATTTAGCTGTCGCATAAACATTGTTTCTATTCTGTCTGGTTATCACCATATTCACACTTACTCTGATGTCATTTTTAACACATGCTTTTATCCCATTAACAATTTTTTGTAATGAACCCTTTGACTGCATTATTAAATCATTTTGAACAGGATCTAGTGATGGCAAGCTTGTTAAAATGTGATCAAGACCAGCATCTCTTAAAAGCTTAGTATTAACATTGTTTGCTAAAATTAAATTACTATTACAACTCACACTTATGTTATTTTTTCGCAATAATTTAATTGCTTTAAGTAAGATGTTAAAATTTGACATAGGTTCTCCTCCAGTCAAAATTACATGAAAAACTTTTGCGTCGACAAATTTTTGAATTATTTTATTTAATTTAATATCATCAATAGAATTTTCACCCATCGACTCATCGCGCCACGGGTTATAACAGTGTTTACATTTCACGTTACAAATTTCTGTTAATTCAAAATTAACGGTTGTTGGAGCTGAAAAAAGTCTATTCATTTCTTTTTTAAAACACTTTCATAATGATTATCAGAGGGTGGCACAAATACAAGGCCCTCATTTTCGAAGATATTCTGTATTTTGTTTACCTTTTCTTCGTGTGAAACTTCAAATTTATCAATTTTTTCAAGGTGTTGAATTCTAGCCCAACTAATATTAGTTTTTTTAGAAAGATCATCGACTGTCCATTTTAAAATAGATCTTGCTATCCTTATTTGTACAGGTGTTATCATTTAATTTTTAATTATATAGGAAGGTTGTTTGTAATAACTGAGTTTTCTCAATTGAGTATCTTTTTTATTTGCTTTTAAAAATTCGTCGATTGCTTTAGTAACACCCTCTGATACATTATAATCATCAATTAAAATTATACCTTTTTTTACAACATTATCATAAAATTTATTTAATATTTTTTTTGTTACAAAATATGTATCTAAATCTAAATGTAAAAGTGCAATTTTAAGAGAATTGTTTTTTTTTAAGAAATTCAATGCAGTAAAATTAATGTCTCCTTTTATTAATTCAAAATTTTTAAAGCCTTTTTTTAATAAAATTTTTTCAAGTTTTTTAATTTGCAATCCGTCACCAGCATCTTTTTCAAATTTACTTATAAATTCTTTATCAAATTTTTTTGTTTTTGATCTTGGAAATTTACCAAATGCGTCAAATGCATAAAATTTTCTACTAGAGCTATTCTCTAAAATTTCTCTAAAGGTCATCAATTTTATTAAACTTGATCCTTTAAAAACGCCAAACTCTACAATATCACCTGGAATATTTTTTATCATTTTATAAATTTCATATTGATAAATAAGTTTTGCAATTCTTGTTACATCACTTAAATGATAAAATGAGTTTTCAGCGTTCCAGGGACTAAATGAATTTTTTTTCACCAATATTTATTCTCTTTTAATTTTTTTCTCTCTAATTCAAGAAAATTTTTCTTTCCACTGCCCATACAATCTTTAAATTTCTTAAGCATAGCCACTAAAGATCGCATACCATTTTCTTCAAGTGAAGAAGCTTGATCTGTGCCCCACATTGTTCTGTCTAAAGTTATATGTCTCTCAATAACAGTTGCGCCTAAACAGGCTGCCATTAAGCTCGGTGAAACTGATTTTTCGTGGCCTGAGTAGCCAACATCAACTTTAAATTTTTTTTTTAACGTTTTAATCATATTCAAATTTAAATCTTTATCATCGCATGGATAAGCTGAAACACAGTGCATAAGGGTGAAATTACATTTATTCTTTTTAAATATTTTGACCGCTTTACTCACATCAGACATTTTGGACATTCCAGTGGAAATAAATGTATGTTTTCTTTGTTTGGCTATTTCATTGAGTAACTTTTGATTTGTTAAAACTGGTGATGCAACTTTATTATATTTACATTTATACTTTTTTAAAAATTTACAACTATCTATATCCCAAGCACTTGCAAACCAATCAATTTTAATTTTTTTACAATATAGATTAATTTTATCAAATTCTCTTTTTCCAAACTCAATTTTTTTTTTATAATTTAAATAGGTAATTTTTCCCCAAGGTGTATCTCTAATTATTTCCTTTTTATTCTTTGGTGTTGAAATATCTGGTGTTCTTTTTTGAAATTTTACCGCATCAAAACCTACTTTTTTTGCTTGGTCAATTAATTTTTTTGCCAATAAAAGACTTCCGTTATGGTTTATACCTATCTCTGCAATCAAATATATATGCTTCATAAGTTAATCTTTTAAAAATACTTTTAAAGATTTAACAATTTTTAAATCTTCAAAGTCATCGATCTCCAGACTCTCAATTTTGTTCATGGCAAAATATCCAATTTTTCCAAATAATCTACATTTTTCTTTTAAAAATTTTTCAGATTTAAAAATATAAAAGGATCCGTTTTCTAAAAATTTTTCTTTTATATTTTGTCTCATAGGTCTATTTCTATAATCATAATTTGGTTTTAATGATTTTTTACTCTTTTTCCAAACGAAAAAATTACTAATTTTCATAGCAGAGAATAAACTATCGAGTTTTTTTTTTTCAAATTTGATAATTGCTTTATTTAAAACTTTTGAGGATCTTATTGGTGATGTTGGTTGTATACCAACTATATTTTTTGGATTAACCCTTTTAACTTTTAAAAATTTGATAGCGTGTAACCAGGCCTGTTCAGATGAGGAGTTATCTAAAGCAAATTTTTTAGGTCTTTTAATTATTTTAGCCCCAAACTTTTTTGAAATTTTGAGTATCTCATCAGAGTCAGAACTTACCCAAACTGATGAAATTTTTTTTGTTTTTAAACAGGCTTTGATTGACCAGTAGATTAAGGGTTTATTTTTAAGTCTTATTAAATTTTTTTTTTTAATACCTTTTGAACCTCCTCTTGCTAAGATTATTGCAATTGTTCTATTAGTCATTGTTGAAGACTGAGAAAGATTTTGCATAGCTCCGCACTTTGCAAAAACTTCTTGCATTAAAAGTTATATTAATCATTTATACTAGATTGGTTGAGCTAAAAAATTTTTTTTCTTTACATTTACTCTTAGTTCACCAATCATTAACTCTATCTTATTTTTTTGAAATTTCATTATTTCAAAAATTTTATTTGTAAAAATACCGGACTTAAATCTATAGTTGCAATTTAAATCAACATTAAAAAAATTATTTTGTATATATCCATCTTTATTTTCGAATTTTTTACAATTCGATATAAATTCTTTAATTTCCTTTTGAGTTTCTATATATCCAGGAAGATATGATTTAAATCCTTTAAAATACTTTATTCGATTTAGAAAATTTATATTTTTAAGATTATCGTTAAAACAAAAAATATAATTTCCCAATAATTTTGTATCTTTCGATCTTAGTTTATTTTTTTTAAAGTTTTGAATTTGATATTTAGGGGAATATATTTCTAGATCGGAACCTACAATCCTTTTAAATTCTTTTTTAAAAAGATTAGTTTTTTTTTGATCAATTTTTAAGATTGCCCACATTTTATTTTTTTTGATTTAGTTCTTTCTTTAATTGATCGTATTCAGCCATTTTTCTTTTCATAAAATTTAATGTCATTCTTGTTTTTGCTGATATGCCTTTAGGCGTTAAAACATAAACGTAATTTAATTTTTTTGGATTATTTTTAAAATTTTGAATTTTAACTAAACCTTTTTGTTTAAGTGCTTTTAAGCAATAATTAAATTTGCCCAAACTAAAACCCAATTCTTCAGCCATTTCTCTTTGAGAGGATTTTTTGCTGTTGCCTATTTTTCTTAATACTTCAAAATGGTCGGTTTTGTTATCCATATGTTCAAATTTTGAACATTATATCGTTCAAAAATTGAACAAACAACTAAATTAATTAATATTTAGTTATAGAAAGGCATCAAGCCACAATATCTTGTTATTACAAAAAAATTAATTTTTTTTGAATAACAATATCTGTAAATGAGAGAAATTTTCTTTAACTCCTATAATTGCTTTATCAAGATCAAGAGTAAATTTAGAGTTGAAAGTAAAATTCTTTTTATTTTTTGATTTCAAATATATAGCATCCAAAAAACGCGAGTTAAAAAAATGTTTCGATAAATTTTGATTATTCTCTTGTAATTTTTTTAACCCTTTTATTTTAAACATTTTTTCACTAAGATATTTATTATGAAACTTAGGATGAATAATATTCAAACCATATTTTGATCTTAAATTATTTAATCTTTTTAAACCACTTTCAAAACATTCAATAACAATTAATTTTCCATTTTTTTTTAAATAACTAAGTACGTTTAATAGGGATTTTTTTTGATGAGATTTATTTAAAATGTTTATTAAAACTCTCTGTAATATAATTAGATCAAATTTTTTTAAATAGTTTTTTTTTAATACTCTAATATCCCCATGAGAAATATTGGCGTTTTTTTTTAATCTATTGTTGGAAATATTATAAAGTAAAATATTATTTTCCATACCAAATAAACGATGCTTATTCAAATTTGATATTTGTGATAACGTATATCCATTTCCACAACCGATATCTAAAATTTTTAATTTTTTTTTTGAATTTTTTACTACGTTTATGATAAATTTTGTTTCTTCGTTTCTTACAAAAATATCATTCATTGTGGATAGTTTTGATTTTTTAAAATTAGTAGCAACTTTATTGTAATGATTGTTAATAATTTTATCATAAGACTTTTTCATATTTATTTTTTTAAATGATTAAATTTTATAAGAGAATTTTTTTTTACGTTTTTGAATAACTTTTTTCCTATTATTTTGATTACTTGGTTCGGACTTATGCCGTTTAATTTTGGTCTAAAAGCATTTAAGTCAGAACTTTTTAATATATTGCCTTTTTTAAAATTAGAAGAATAATATAAACTTTTTTTAGCTATTTTCTTTACTAAATTTTCTTTTGAATGGATTATTCTATTTCTAGTTTGAATGCTGGTAAAAATGTCATGAATATCTTCGGTAAATTTTTTTAAATTTTTTACGTTCATAGATGCTTTATGATCTGGGCCAATCATATTATTATCCAACGTAATATGCTTTTCGATCACAGTAGCTCCTAATGCTACGGCAGCTGATGAAGCAATATTACCTCTTGTATGATCTGACCAACCAATCGGGTATCTAAATTTCTTTAACTTTTCAAAATATCCAAATTGTGTTTCTTTTACTTTAGTTGGATAGTTACTTATACAATGCATGAGACAAAGCATATTTTTTTTACTTTTTAGGAAATTCAATGTTTTAATTAAATCTTTTTCGTCAATCATTCCAAGAGAAAGAAGAATAGGTTTTTTAAATTTCTTGATTATTTTCAATAATAAAAAATTATCGTTGTCTGTTGAGGATATTTTAAATATTGGAATCTTTAATTTATTTAAGAATAATGCACTTTCTACATCAAATGGCGTTGATAAAAATTCAATTTTTAATTTATTAGAATAATTTTTCAATTCTTTAAATTGATTGAAACTAAATTGATATTTTTTTAAAAGCTCATACATGTTTTTTATATTTTTATTTCCTTTTTGATAATTTACTAGTGGTGTATTTTTTAAAAGCAGTTTGTCAGGCAAATAAGTTTGAAATTTTACTGCATTAAAATTACTTAATTTAGCATGTCTTATTAATTTTTTTGCTAAATCTATAGAGCCATTATGATTAACTCCTATTTCGGCGATTAAATAAGGTTTTTTCTTATCAAATTTTTTCATTTTTTTTCCATGATAAAAAATAGCCGGTTATTATTTATAAAATCCTCAAATATTTTAAAACAAGAAAAAAATAAACTTATATTTATCTTTTGATTTTTCATCTTAAAACAACCAATCAAAATATTTTTAATTGAAATAAAATTTGAAAAGGGATCAAATATTTTAACAAAAGACTTAATTTCTAAATTGCAGATTTTACTAATTTTATAGAATGAGTTTTTTGAAAAAATGAAGCTATGTCTTGGAGAATGATATCCGCTCCAAAAAAGGTTAAAAATATTCCTCGCGCTAGATTCTCCATCAGGTGTAATAATAACTATTTTTGCTCTTTTTTTTAATTTTTTGAATAAATTTTTAATCAAACTAAAATCTTTAAGATGTTCAATAATATTGTTTAAAATAATTATATCTGGTTTAAATTTTTTTATATTTTCTATATTTTCAATTTTTTGTCTTAAAAATCTTATATTTTTTTTATTATTCGATTTAATACCAAAGTCTATACCAAGACACTTTGTATTTGAATTTTCGGCTATTCTCTTTAATAAATAACCATTACCACATCCAATCTCTAAAATTCTTGATTTGTCGATATCTAATTTATTTATTATTTTTTTATACTCATAAATTGAGTACATGTTTTTTAGAAAATTAAAAAAAAGATTAGATCCTGTCGGAATATAATTTTTTGGATAAAGTTTTTTTTTATTAATAAATATTTTGTTTCTAAAGATTGTTTTGCATTTTAAACATTTGAGGTATCTAGCTTTCTCATCTAAATTGTATTCATAATCGTAGATTTCACCAATAATATCAATTTTTTTCGAGGAGCAAATTTTACAATTCATAATTATTAGTTTTTTATAGAACTAAAATACAAAATTACTTACTATAACCAAGATGTTTACTTTTTTTAAATAGCCTAAAACTTCCTTCTTTTTTTATATTTGTTATTTTAGGTACTGGTAATTCTAACTTATAATCTCTTTCAGGATGTCTTTGATAAGAATTTGAATTTACTTTTTCATCATTTACGTAGTCTATTCCTTTAAAATCTTTAAATCCTAATTTCCAAACTTTATATCTCCTCTCTCTCATTGGCATATCTTCTGCCCATACAGCCACAAACCACTTTTTCATAATTATATCGAATAACTTTTGTAAAAATTTTAAAAAATAAGGGATTTCTAAAAAATCGCTACGAGTAACTCTACAGTTATTTTTGTCAATCTCCTCAAAATCAAATACTTGTTTAACCTTTACTAAATTAAAAAGTGTAGAATGATAAACTAACATTTTATTCGGGCTCTCAAGTTTAGCGAGAGTTTGTTCAGTGATATAAAATGGTACTAGCGGTAATTTTGCTGTTCGCTCAGACAGACATTCTTTTTCATTTTCTCTAATGATTTTGACTTTTTTATAGTGCTCAAAATGTGTTCCAACTACATGCTCATGGTCCCAATAGTTCCATAACAGTAAATCTTTCGGAAAGGGCGCAACAGCTTCAGAAGTTGATTTTAAATAAGTTTTCATCATTTAATTTAATTTATATAAACAAAAATATCATCATTTTCTAATTCTAATTTATATTCTCTTAATTTTAAGTTTTTTGTTGTTGTACATACTCCAGATTTTACTTCAAATTGTAAATTGTGCCACAAACAAGTAAATACTTCTCTCCCTTCTTTATCATTTTTAATCTCGTGGTATCCGATGGGACCCCCAAAATGAGGACAAATATTTGAAAAAGCTCTTATTTTTTTGTGGCGTCTAAATACCAAGATATCGTGGTTATCGATCCACTTAGTAAATTGGTCAAACTTATCCAAGTCTTTTAAACTACCAACTTTTATTTTTTTCATATAAGTAATTAAATAAAATAGTATATTTAGAAAATCTATATAAAAATGAAAGATAATTTCACATTGTCGAGTATAGAGGGAACTTGGAGATTTAATGACAATGTTGCAAAAAATTTTGACAAACATGTTAACCAATCAATTCCTCATTACAAAGACTTACAATTATATATTAGCGCACTAGCAGAATGGTTTATAAAAGATGGGTCGGTTATTTACGACTTAGGTTGTTCAACTGGAGAATCGATTAAAAACATTTGTAAACTAAATACGAAAACTAAGTTTGAAATTATTGGTTTGGACTCTAGTAAAAAAATGATTGATTTAGCTAAAAAAAAATTGAATTTAAAAAAACTAAAAAAAGAAGGGGTAAATATATCTTTAAAAACTTTGGATATACTTAAGATAAAGAAATTTAAGAAATCTGACCTATTTTTATCTGTTTTACTTTTTCCTTTCATAAATATTCATAATAGGGAAAAGATAATGCGAAAAATTTATAAAAGTTTAAATCCTGGTGGAGGTTTTATATTAGTAGAAAAAATAAGGTCTTCAGATCCACAATTCGAAGATATTTTAAATCAGCTGTATTTCGACTTTAAATTAAGACAGAATTTAAGTGAAAGTGAAATATTAAAAAAAGCAAAAAGTTTGAGATCTTCAATGTTTCTTTTTAATGAGAAAAAAAATACTCAACTGATAAAAAAAATAGGATTTAATAACTACGAAATCTTTTTTAAATGTTTTAATTTTATTGGATATATTATTATAAAATGAATAAAGATGAAAAAATTCTTATCACAAAATGTATATCTGAACTAAACCTTCAAATAGAATTTTTCAAAAAAAACAAAAAATTATTTATTTCTCCTGGAGAAACTTGGTCGGATAGAGCAATTAAAATGTTAAATGCATTAAAAAAAGATAATAATATTTTAAAAAATTTTAAAAGATCAAATCTTTTCAATAGCGATATTCCAGCCGGTAACATGAACTTTTTTAAAAAAATTATTTACAAAGTTTTTTCTTTTTTACCGAAATTCTTGAGATATCACCCTTATGTAAATTTATTAGAGGATTCATACAAAATTATAAAGGAAGAAGGGGCACTAAATATTTTAAAAAATAATCCTATTACATCTACTGGAAACCCAATAGTTTACAAAAAAAATAAATTTTATTTTACTTACAGATGGTTACGACATATTTTGATTTTTTATTACTATGAAAAAATTTTTTCAAAGACAAATGATGTTAATATAATAACTGATATAGGAACTGGTTATGGTACCTTTCCAATATTAATTAAAAAAAATTTTGATAAAAAAAAATTTATTTTAATCGATCTGCCTGAACAATTATGTGCAGCTCATTATTATATAAAATCAGAGTTTCCGAATTCAAAAATTCCAACATTCGAACAAATTACTAACGCTAAATATCTCGACCGAAATTTTTTTGATAAATTTGATTTCTCATTAATACCTTGTTACTTAATTGATAAAATCAATAAAGACTCCTCGGATCTAGTGGCTAATTTTGCATCTTTTAATGAAATGCCAAAAATATGGTTTGATAAATATATGAATTCACAGCTTTTGAAAAATTCAAAATATCTTTACACAATGAACAGAATAAGTAGACCTCCTATGAATAACAATGAAGCTTACGCAATATCTATTTTAGATATGAATTTAAACGAATACGAAAAAATTTTTTTTGATGTGTTTAGGTTATATAAATGGAAGTATTTAAGTGTTAAAATTTTTAATTTACCAATTTATGCAAAAAAAGATTGGCATGATCCAAGTTTTATTTTTGCGGGAAAAAAATAAATAATTAATTTCTGTCGTCTACTATTTTTTCTATTATTTCAGATTCATTTTGCTTATTATTTTTATTTGTAGAATTAATAAAAACCTGAACAACAACGCCAATTAAGATAAAGTTAAGTCCTGCCATAAGCAAAAAGACGACAAGTGTTGGTAATGGTGTAAGTATAAATGATTGATTGTCTATAAATTTGAGATATAACATTACAGCAAAAGTTAAAAAAGACAGAATAAAACTACCGAAACCTAAAATTCCAAAGTAGTATAATGATTTGCTCTTATTCTTCAGGAAACCTAAATAAATTATATCCATCAAAACTTTTATAACTCTAGAAAATCCGTAGTTTGATTTGCCATAAACTCTTTTCCTATGACTTACCTCAACTTCAGTAATTTTATAACCTAAATCAGCTGCGCGAGCAGCGAATAATCTATGAAAATCAGCTCCAAACTCAGTTACACTAACAAAGACTTTCTTTTTTAAAACTTTTAAGGCACATCCGTGATCATGAATTTTTGAATTTGTGAATATTCTTACAACAAAGTTTGCAATTAAACTTGGCAATGTTTTTGAAAAAAAGGGATCGTGTCTGTTCTTTCTCCATCCTATAGTCAAATCTGAGCCTTCTTCGAAAATTTTTATAAGTTTGATAATATCTTTTGGATCGTTTTGTAAATCACCATCCATAAAAATTAGATTTTCGTATCTGGACAAATTTGAGCCAGTTTGAATAGCAACAGACTGTGCAACATTTTTTCTATGTCTAACTTTTACTACAGGAATCCTTGATTGAGTGATACTGCTAATTTTTTCAAAAGTTTTATCTTTAGATCCATCATCAACGTATATAATTTCAAATTTTTTATTTTTTAAATAATCATCATCTAAAGCTTGAGATAATTCTTCGTGCAGCTTTATGATATTTAACTCTTCATTAAATAGAGGAATAATTATTGTATAATTCATTTTCTAAATATATAAATTAAATTATATGTTTTGGTTTCTTAAATCAACGATACCCACATTGATATCTTTTATCGTTATCCTCTTTTTCTACAAAAATTACAACAAAATAGAGTCATCCAAAAAGTTTCTTTTCATTTTTTCTTTTTTTTGGATCTTTTTATTTATTTTTCATTACCTGTTGGGGATTTATTCACCAGTCACTTATAATGATAATGCAACAATATCTATTTCAAGAATTATTCATGAAAATAACTATTTTGTTGGTGGAAACTTTTTACATGATTTACTAGGTGGTTTAGATTTCTTTGGATCTCAAAGTAGTAGTGGTCAATATTTTTCTTTAGAAAAACTTATTTTTAAAATTTTTCCTCTTTGGGTGGCAATTTTGTTTCATAAACTAATCTTGATCTTTTTGAGTTTTGGTGGTTTTTATTTACTTTCCAATAAAGTTTTTAATAATTCAAAGTTATCATCAATATTAGTTGCAAGTTTTTTTAGCGTGATAAACCCTTACGCCACTTATGTTACATTTTTGCACGGAATAACTTTTGCAGCGATACCTTATGTTTTATATGTTCTTTATTACCTAAACACTAATAAGTTACATTTGTTTTATTTAACTTTAACGGCGCTAATTATTTCAATATCAACTTCCCCTCTGCACAGTTTTCCATCTTTATTGGCTGCTATATTATTTACACCGATACTTAAAAAACCTGAAAATTATAAGAGATATATATATTTTTCAATTTTACTCATCTCATTAACTTTATTAAATTGGAGTGAAAATTTGTATGGAGTGTATGAGTATGGGAAACTTTCTGCAAGATTTCAAAGCTCGCCTTACGAAATATATTGGCTAGGTACTTTTAAATATTTACTTTCAAAAGGTAATACCTGTTTGGTCAAGTGTGAGTATCTTAAATATTCTCCTTTTTTCATAATTACAATTATTACAATTATATTTTCATTTTTATTTTTTAAGAAAGATTATTTAAAATATTATCTAGTTATTTTATTAGTAAATTTTTTACATCACATCTTTCATTTTTTTGTAAATATATTTAGTTTTGAAACTATAAAAACATTAAATGTTTATAATACAGGATTTTACTTATATATTCCTGTATTATTACTTGCTCTTAATATAATTAAAAACCTTGATTTTAAAATTGCTAAAAAATTTATACTAATTTTTCCTTTTTTTTCAATTATATTACTATTAGAAGATAAATTTGATTTAACAAAAAAGATTTTTTTCGAACCTCAATCAAAACTTTATAAAATTAAAAATTTAAGATCGTCAAATCTCCCAGAAAATATTTTTTACAGAGCGGTATCCACAAATCCCCACTATTTTTTTCATCCTAATTTTGCTAATGCGTATGGGCTATCTACTTCAGACGGTTATACGAATATAATCCAAAAAAATTACGTAGAGTTTTGGAATTATGGTGTATTGAAAAAAAAATTTTCAAAAAAGAATATAAATCAATTCGGCGGAGATCTGTACTTAAATAGAGAAAATTTGAAAACTACCCAAGAATTAAGTTACTATTTATTAAATAACGTGAATTTAAATAATTTAAAACTTATAAATACTAAATTTATTCTCTCTTATGTTCCATTAAAAATTCAAAATTTAAAACTAGTTTCAGGATCAAAAATTCTTCCTTACAATAGTTTTAATAGATCAAAAAGTGATTATTATAAAAATATATTAAAAGAAAAAATTAAATATTTAGGAAATCCTCCTAACATTTACATATATGAACTATCGGATGCTTCGGATAGAGCATTTTTTCCTGAAAAAATTCATAATATTGAGGATACAAAAAATTTAAATCTAAATTTTCAGTCTATGAGTGATCTTTATAATAAAAATCATAGTTATTCTTTTGAAAAAAATCTAGTTCCAGGTCAAGGAAAAATTTATGATTTCAAAAAAATTAAAGATGGATACGAAGTAAACTTAAATTGTGAAAAAGAGGGGGTTTTTGTTTTAAATACTTTTTTTAATCCTTATTGGAGAGTTAAAATAAATAACCAAGATCAAGAAATAATCAATCTTTCAGATGTACAAATTGGAGTAAAAGTTAAAAAAGGGAAAAATAGAGTTAGATTTTTGTATTCAAGAAAACTTTTAAGACAAAAGATTTTTGATTAATTATTTTAATTTTAAAATTTATTTTTTTTGTAAAAATTGTTTAAAATAATTTCATGCCAAATATAATTTGAATAATTTCCAGAATTATTTAGAAATTTATTATATTTTTTATAAAAAAACTCTTTATTAATTAGATTTTTTTCGTCAATTAAATTCTTAATTAATTTTTCATCTTTTAAAATACTTTCTTTTTTAAAAGCAAATCCATGTTTTTTAGATTTTCGAATAGACTCTGGAATAATTTGAGAAAAAGTCTCTAGAATAAATTTCTTTTTTTTAAAAATTGAGTAAATATTTTCTATCTTTTCCGATAATGCAAAATTAATTATATGTTTACTTAAAAACGGAGATCTTGCTTCGACAGAGTTTAACATTGAAGCCTGATCGATTTTATTGAGTATAACAGGCAAGTAATACTTGAAAATATAAATTTGAGCAAATCTCATATTATCATTATTTAAATCATATATCTTTTTTACATTTTGAAAAAATGACTTTTCGTTAATTTTAATCTTTAAATTTTTCTCTATATCTTTGAGGCTTAAAGTGCTTATCCAATTTATAAGAACCTTTTCATTTCTGTCGTTCAATCCTAGAAAAAAAGTTTTTAATCTTTTATTAAAACTCATATATTCATCTGAAATTCTTAAAGGTCTCAAAAAAAAATTTATCAGTTTGAATATAAATTTAGGTATAATTTTTTTTAATATCAATGCTAATTTAAAGCCGTCAAAAATGATATAACCAAAAAAATTTTCATCCCCTCCATCACCTGTGATGGCAACATTAGAAAAGTTTTTGATTTTATCAAAAATCAAATAAGTTGGTATTAAAGAGCTATCCCCGACAGGATCAATATTGTAGCTTAAAATTGATAAAAATGTTTTTTTTAATTCGTCATTTTTCACTTTGTATAACTTTTTTTCTAATTTTAAGTCCAAATTTTTAATAATTTTACTTTCATCATAGGACGCGTCTTCAAAACCAAGAGAGAAAGATGAAGTTTTTCCAATTTTCTCTGTTAAAAAATAGGATGTCAGAAATGAATCTGTTCCACCGCTCAAACTTAAAGCCATTTTTTTGTCAGATATTGAGTAATTATTAATTATTTCTTTAAATTTAATTTGAAAATTTTCTTTATCTATTTTTTTTTCAAAAAAAATATTATAATCCGGTCCAGAGGCAAGATCCCAATAAAAGTTTTTTTTTAAACTTAAAGTAGATAAATCCAAATCTAAAAAACTCCCTGGTTCTAATTGTTTAATTTCGTTGTAAGGAGAGTGGGGAGATGGAAAAAACCCATGTATGAAATATTTTGCGACTCCTATTTTATCCTTTGAAAATTTTAAATCTTTATCACAAAGAATTCCATTTATCTGGCTGGAAAAAATAAATTGGTTATTAATAGTAGAGTAGTAAAGCGGTTTTTGACCAAGATAATCTCTGGATAATGTGAGATAATTTTTTTTTTTATCATAAATCGCGCATGCCCACATACCATCAAAATAATTAAAACATTTATGGCCAAAGTAAGCAAATGCTTCAATTAATACCTCTGTGTCAGAATTAGTTTTAAAATTAATTTTTTTTTTCTCTAAAAATTTTCTTATCTCATTAAAATTAAAAATACACCCGTTGTAAGTAATTACGTAATTTCCATCATCAGAAAGCATTGGTTGTTGACCTCCAGCTTTATCTACAACTGCTAATCTATTACTTCCAAGATATATTGACTTATCTTTATCTACATAGAAATTTTGTTCATCAGGACCTCTATAAATCTGTGACTCTGAAATTTTTTTCAATAAGGAGTCGTTTTTTTTACCAATTATACCAAATATTGCACACATACCTAAAATTAAACCTTGTGATATTTTTTAAACCAATTGATAAATTCTTTGATACCCAAATTTAATTTAATTTTTGCTTTAAATTTAAGAATTTTTTTTGTTTTATTTATTGATGCTTTTGTATTCACCATATCACCCATTTGTAATTTATTTGGTCTTAGTCTCGCTTTTTTGTTTAATTCTTTGGATAGTAAATTTATAAGATAAGTAATTTTTTCTGGCTTTCCATTGGCTACATTAAAAATTTGGTACATTTTTTCTTTTTTATTTTTGTATTTATTTACACATTTAAGGATACATCCCACAACATCTGAAATGTACGTGAAATCTCTGCTATGGTTTCCTCTATTGAACAATTCGATGTTCTTATTTTGAACTATTTTTTTTGAAAATTTATACACAGCCATATCTGGTCTTCCAAGGGGGCCGTAAACAGTAAAAAATCTAAGACCGATCACACATAAATTATATAAATTGTGATAAGCATAGGCCATTAATTCATTGCTGGACTTGGTCGCAGCATAAAGTTGAAGAGGCTCTGAATTTTTTTGACTTTCGCTGAATGAGTTTTGTTTTGTTTTGCCATAAACACTACTTGAACTTGCAAAAATTAGCTTAGTCTTTGTATATCTTATAATTTCTAATAAATTGAAAAAACCAATTACATTTGATTTTATATATTCCTCAGGACGATTAATAGAAAATCTTACTCCAGCTTGTGCTGCTAGGTGAATTACAAAATCAAAATTATTTTGTTTGAAAATGTGTTTTAATTTTTTTTTATTTTGTAGATCTAGTTTTATAAAAGAAAAATTTTTTTTGTTTTTATCTTTTTTTAAAAGTTTTATTCTATGTTTTTTTAATTTAATGTCATAATAACTATTAATATTATCTATAGCTAAAATTTTGTGTTTTTGACTTAATAAATTTGAAGATAAATGGTATCCTATGAAACCTGCGGCGCCAGTGATTAAAAATTTCATTTAAATTAAATATTATTTTATCATTTTTACCATTTTTGAGGTTTTAAATACTATACTTATAAAAATTATTTTCAGTGCATAAATCAAGCCAATTGAGCTATTAGTACTGGTCAGCTACACGCGTTGCCGCGCTTCCACACCCAGCCTAT
>MDTB01073426.1_pt1 | contig 37571 bp, 32 predicted proteins | sample 811161 | NCBI WGS metagenome assembly MDTB01 (sample SAMN05326650, study PRJNA326480) | marine metagenome | isolation source: seawater | place: Mediterranean Sea | collected 2009 | reverse complement strand
TAATGAAGGTATATAGTAACAAATGTCAAAATTAAAAGCACTCCTTTTAACGCAAGGTATGCACGGTATGATTAGCCAGGTTGAGGGCTTAGCAAAAGCTTTGAATTTGAACTATAAACATCAAGAAATTAAACTGAAGAAATTTTGGAAGTTTATACCTCCTTTTTTAACACCTCCCTCAATGAGCGTTTTAGAAACACAATTTATATTTGATTCGAAAATTGTAATTTCTTGTGGTAGAAAAAGTGTAATACCATCTTTAGCTTTAAAAAAAAAATATAAAGATAAAATTTTTACAATACATATTCAGGATCCAAAAGTTTCGGTAGATAAATTTGATTTAATAATTTGTCCAGAACATGACAACTTAGTTGGCCAAAATGTTATTAAAACTATAGGAGCAATTCACTATCTTTCAGAAAAAGAAATCTCGAAAGAAAAAAATTATTTACAGGTTGATAGGGAGACTAAAAAAGTAATTACATTAGTCCTAGGAGGGCCAAATAAATATTACGATTTTTCAGATAAAGAAATGGATTTTTTATTCAATAAAATAAAAACTATTTTTACAAGAGATAAATATAAATTAGTCGTGATACCATCTTATAGAACTCCACCAGAAATCGTAAAAAAAGCTTTTAACTCTTTTGGACACGACCATATAGTTATCAAAGACATAGATAAGAAAGCTTATTTATCTGCTTTGTCAATTGCAGACTTCATAGTAGTTACTTGCGACTCTACGTCCATGATTTCTGAGGCTGCTATTACTGGAAAACCAATATATGTTGCCCAAATGAATAATATAAAGAACAATTTGAGATTTCAAAAATTTTTCTCCCAATTTAAACAATTAAATATTATAAGAGATCTAACAGACAATATTGATTTATGGTCGTACGATAAGCTTGATGAGGTAAATAGAATATCGCCTTTAATTTATGAAAAGATAAAAAAAAATGGAATTATTTAAATCATTAGAAAAAAGAACTAAATTGTTTAACGATCCTTTTAAACATTTTGAGATTAACCAGCCCTTGACAGAAGAGGCAATCCAAGAAATTAGCAACGCGGATATTGCAGACCCAAAAAAAGAAAATTTAAATTATGATGGCACGAGAGCTCTTGACGGAGGAGATGGAGCTTTTCGTTCTGGAATTAAGGATGGCGGAAAAGCAAAAAAATTAAGATGTTATGTTACTAAAGAAAATACTTCTCAGTTTCCTCATCTTAAAAATTTTATAGAAGAATTGAGATCTCCTGAAGTTTACAAAAAAATAGGCAGCTTGATAGGAAAAGATTTGAGTAATTCTTTTGTAAGGTTAGAGGTTATTTGTGATAGAGAGGGTTTTTGGCTTAAACCCCATTGTGATATTAAAGAAAAACTTATGTCATCAATTGTATTCATTAATCTTCATAATGAGTCTGAAAATTTAGGTACTGACTTTTATGATAAAAAACTAAAAAAAGTAAAAACAGTTCCATATAAGCACAACTATGGTTATTTTTTTACTAGTGGAACTGACTCCTGGCATGGAATGGAAAAAAAAGAAATTAAAAAAGAACGTAGATGTATTCAAATCAATTACGTAACATTCGAAACTGATTGGAAAGTTAAATAATATTTTAGATATCTTGTAAAGATGTAACCTTAATTTCTTTATTCTTGAGAGATTTGATACCTTCAATACAGACTAGAGCAGTTGACATATTTGTACAATAAGGAACTTTATTTGCTAAAGTAGCTCTTCTTAATGTCAAAGCATCATTTAGTTGCTTCTCACTATTTCCTCCGCCAGTATTTATTACTAAAGCTATTTTCTTTGCATTTAAAATATCAACAATATGAGGAGATCCTTGGTTAACTTTATTTATTTTTTTACACTTAATTCCATGTTTATTTATATAATCCGCAGTTCCACTAGTACCACAAAGCTTAAAGTTAAGATTTGATAGTTTTTTTGCTAAAGCCACACCTTCACTTTTATGACTATTTTTTAGAGATATAAAAGCTAATCCCTCAGTGGGAAGAGAATTAGAAGCTGCTATTTGGCTTTTTGCAAAAGCCATTCCAAAGTTTTCATCAAAACCCATGACTTCACCGGTGGATTTCATTTCCGGCCCTAGCAAGAGATCACTATTAGGAAACTTATTAAAAGGAAAAACTGCTTCTTTTACCGCAAACATTTTTTTTGTTTTGCTTTTTAAATTAAAGTTGGATAATTTTTCACCAGCCATTACTCTAGATGCGATTTTAGCTAAGGCTAAATTTTTGGCTTTTGATACAAATGGAACAGTTCTACTAGCTCTAGGGTTAACTTCTATAACAAAAATTTTATCATTTTTAATTGCAAATTGAATATTCATAAAACCTTTTACTTTTAAAGCAAGCGCTAACTTTTTGGTTTGGTTTTCAATTTCTTTAATTAAAAAAGATTTGATAGAGACTGGAGGCAAGCTACATGCTGAGTCACCTGAATGAATACCAGCCTCTTCTATATGTTGCATAATACCAGCTACAAAAACTTGTTTACCGTCAGACAATGCATCAACATCTACTTCCATTGCATTATCAATAAACTTATCTATTAAAATTGGATTTTTTTCTGCTGCTTTAAAAGCTTCTTGAACAAAATTTTTAAGTTGTTTTTTTTCATGAACAATTTCCATTGCTCTACCACCTAATACATATGATGGTCTGACCATTAAGGGTAATCCTATTTTATCAGCTATTTTTAATGCTTGGGAAAAAGTTTTAGCTATACCACTTTCGGCTTGTCTAAGTTTTAATTTATTTAAAAGTTTTCTAAATCTATCTCTATCTTCAGCTAGATCTATCGAAGTGTACTGAGTACCTAATATTGGAAGCTTATTATCGTGTAAAAACTTTGACAACTTTATGGGAGTTTGTCCTCCAAATTGAGCTATTACTCCAATTAGATTTCCTTTTGTTTGTTCCTTTTTAATAATATTAAACACGAATTCTTCTATTAGAGGCTCAAAATACAGTCTATCACTTGTATCGTAATCTGTTGAAACTGTCTCAGGATTACAATTAATCATTATAGTTTCAAATCCAGCTTTTTTTAAAGCAAAACTAGCTTGACAACAACAGTAATCAAATTCAATACCTTGACCAATTCTATTAGGTCCACCGCCAAGAATGATAATCTTTTTTTTATTAGATGGTTCTGCTTCGCATTCAGTATTTGAAGAAAAATTTCTTTGATAAGTAGAATACATGTAAGGAGTAAATGATCTAAATTCCGAAGCGCAAGTATCTACCTTTTTATACACTGGGCAAATCTTTAAAGCTAATCTTTTTTTTCTAACAATATTTTCTGAGATATTTGTTAATTCTGATAGCTTCTTATCTGAAAAACCAATCGATTTTATATAATTAAATTCGTTATATGTTTTAGGCAAACCTTTTTTTTTGATCCTATTTTCATAATCTATAATATCTTTTATTTGGTTTAAAAACCAAGGATCAATTTTAGATAATTTATGTATTTTATTAATATTAATTTTTTTTCTTAAGGCTTCACCTATTAATAAGATCTTATTAGGTATATTCTTATTTAGTTTTTTTTCTATTTGTTTAACATTCAGATTAAATATTTTGTCTATTCCTGAAAAGCCTGTTTCAAGAGAAACTAAAGCTTTCTGCAAAGATTCTTTAAAATTTCTACCAATTGCCATTGCTTCTCCTACAGACTTCATAGAAGTTCCTAAAATGGGTTCTGATGTTGAAAATTTTTCAAAAGTAAACCTCGGAATTTTTGTCACTACGTAATCAATAGTTGGTTCGAATGAAGCAGGAGTAACTTTTGTTATCTCATTTTTTAATTCATCCAAAGTATAGCCAATAGCAAGTTTAGCTGCGACTTTAGCTATTGGAAATCCAGTAGCTTTTGAAGCTAAAGCTGACGACCTAGAAACCCTTGGGTTCATTTCTATGATAACCATTCTTCCATCTTTTGGATTGATTGCAAATTGAACATTCGAACCTCCAGTTTCAACGCCTATTTTTCTCAAACATGCAATCGAAGCATTACGCATCAATTGATATTCTTTATCCGTAAGAGTTAAAGCAGGAGCAATAGTCACGGAGTCTCCCGTATGAATTCCCATAGGATCAACATTTTCAATTGAACACACGATTATACAATTATCTTTTTTATCTCTCACAACTTCCATCTCAAATTCTTTCCATCCCTCTAAACACTCTTCGACTAATACTTGTCTTACAGGGGACTCGTTAAGTCCACTTCTTACTATTTTAAAATATTCTTTTTCATTTTTTGCTATTCCTCCACCCAAACCACCGAGCGTGAAAGCTGGCCTTATAATTGCTGGAAGGCCAATTTTTTTCAAAACTTTAGAAGCTTGACTGAAATTATTTAAAATTTTTGATTTAGGAAGGTCTAAACCAATATCAAGCATATTTTTTCTAAATTTTTTTCTGTCTTCTGCATTTGAAATAGCTTTAGAATTAGCGCCGATAAGTTCTATTCTATATTTTTTAAGTATGCCTTTTTTTTCCGCCGCCATAGCTAAATTTAATGCAGTTTGACCACCCATAGTTGGAAGAATAGCATCAGGTTTTTCTTTTATTAAAATTTTTTCTAGAACTGTTAAAGTAATTGGTTCAATGTATGTTTTATCAGCAACATCAGGGTCAGTCATAATTGTTGCTGGATTTGAATTTATCAATACTACTTTATAGCCTTCATCTTTCAGTGCCTTACAGGCTTGAGTACCGGAATAATCAAATTCACACGCTTGACCAATAATAATCGGACCAGCCCCAACAACTAAAATTTTTTTAATGTCTTTTCTTTTTGGCATTTTTTTTCATATTTTCAATAAATTCTTTAAACAAATAAACACTATCTTGTGGTCCTGGATTAGACTCAGGATGATATTGGACTGAGAAAACTGGTTTAGATTTAAGTTTAATTCCTTCGATACTTTTATCAAAAAGCGATTGATGTGTAATTTGAATATTTCTTGGCAAATTTTTCTTTACTATTTCAAATCCATGATTTTGACTTGTTATCTCAACATTACCCTTGATTAAATTTTTAACTGGATGATTAGCACCTCTATGACCTAAATTCATTTTTTTTGTTTTTCCCCCTAAAGCCAAGCCAAGTAATTGATGACCTAAGCAAATTCCAAATATAGGAAGATTATCCTTTATAAATTTTTTAATAATTGGAATCGCATATTTTCCAGTAGCCGCAGGATCACCCGGGCCATTTGATAGAAAAATACCATTGGGATTTAATTTCAAAATATCATGCGCGTTTGTTTTGCAAGATACTACAGTAACTTTACAGTTAAAGTCAGAAAAGTATCTCAGAATATTTTTTTTAATTCCATAATCTATAGCAACCACATGAAAAGATTTACTTTTACTTTTTATAAACCCTTTTTCCTTTTTCCATGTTTTCAAGTTTTTCCAAATATAATTTTTTTTAGTAGTAACTTTTTTGGCTAAATCTAAATTTTTTAAACCACTCCACTTTTTTGTAGATTTGACGAGTTGTCTAATATTAAATTTTCCTTTTTTTGAGAAAAAAATAGTACCCTTAGGCGCACCTTTATCCCTGATCAAATTTGTGAGATTTCTTGTATCTATACCTGTTATTCCAACAATTTGATTTTTTTTCAACCATAAATCAAGATGCTTCAATGATCGGTAATTTGATGGATCAGTTATCTCCGTATTAAAAATTACACCCTTTGTCCAAATTTTATCTGACTCATGATCCTCTTTATTGGTTCCAACATTCCCTATATGTGGAAATGTAAAATTAATAATTTGCTCAGCATAGGATGGATCAGAAATTATTTCTTGATAACCAGTAATTGAAGTGTTGAAACAAACTTCGCCAGTTGCACAGCCTTCAAAACCCAAACCAGTTCCTTTAAAAAATTTCCCGTTTTCCAAAACAAGAATACCTGTACCGTTGATCTTTTGAAGATTTTTTTTTGAGTTTATATTTTGATAAATTTGTTTCAAATACAACTCATAAGTTAAAGTAAAAAACTTATAAACATGATTTTGCGAAACATAGGAGATACTGTAAAAATGGTCAAGAAAGATCTTTTTATTTTAAATATAATTTGTGATTAAACTATATTGATAAAAAATGTCGCTAGAAAATAAAATTGAAGAACGTTTAAGTCAAAGTCTTAAAAATAAGGAGAAAAATGTCTTTCCGACTCTTAGACTTATAATTTCAGCAATAAAAGATAATAAAATTGCATTGAAGCTGAAAGAGGGTAGCTTGAAAGACGTTGAAGTTACTTCAATATTAAAAAAAATGTTAAAACAAAGGAATGATTCGTGTGAAGCTTTTAAGAAGGCCGGTAGACAAGATTTATTAAAAAAAGAACTAGAGGAAATAAACATAATAAATGAATTTTTGCCAAAACAACTTGGTGAAAATGAAACAAAAAAAATTTGCGAAGATGCTATAAAAAAAAATGGCGCATCGTCTATTAAAGACATGGGAAAGATAATGGGAGTATTAAAGAAAGATCATGGTGACGTTCTTGATTTTTCAGTCGTAAGTAAAATAATAAAAGATTTGTTAAATAAATGAAATATCCAAAAGAATATTTAGAAGAAATAAAGATTAGACTTAAAGTTTCTCAGGTTGTCGGTAAGTTTGTTCAACTTAAAAAAAGAGGAAAAGAATATATTGGCTTATCTCCATTTAAAAATGAAAAAACAGCTTCGTTCACTGTAAATGATGAAAAAGGTTTTTATCATTGTTTTAGCTCTGGGGAACATGGAAACATATTCGATTTTTTAATTAAAACTCAATCAATTGGTTTCGGTGAGGCAGTAAAAAAATTAGCTTCTGAAGCTGGCCTTCAACCTTATAGATTTTCAAAAATAGATGAACAGAAAGAAAAAAGATTTAAATCTTACAAAAAAGTTTGTTTATCTTATTCAAATTTTTGTAAAGAAAATTTATTAAATAAGACAAATTTAAAAATTCAAGACTACTTAAGGGCTAGGGGTTTAAATTCAAAAACAATAGAAGAGTATAGTTTGGGCTACTCTCCAAACAGAGAGTCCTCTTATAAATATTTATCTGAAAAATTTGATGAGAATGAAATTTTACTTTCAGGAATTTTTTATAAACATGACAAAACTCAAAAATATATTGATAGATTTAATTCAAGAATAATCTTTCCAATAAACAATTTATCTGGCGAGCCAATAGCATTTGGAGGAAGAATTATAGAAAATACCAAACTTGCTAAATATATCAATTCCCCAGAGACAGAATTTTATAAAAAAGGTAAAGTTCTATTTAATTTAGATAAAGCAAAAAATTATAGATCGGATACCAAAGAGGTAATAATCGTTGAAGGTTACATGGATGTATTAAGCTTACACAATAGAGAAGTGAAAAACGTAATTTCAAACTCTGGAACTGCTTTAACAGAAACACAAATAAATCTCGTCTGGAACTTTTTTTCTGAACCAACAATATGTTTAGATGGGGATATTAGTGGTCAATCAGCAGCATTAAAGATTGCAGAAAAAATATTTCCTTTTATTTCAGAAAATAAAAAAGTTTTTTTCTCTATTCTTACTAAAGGGCAAGATCCAGATGACTTTATAAAAAAAAATGGTAAAGAAAAGTTTAAAACTTTTTTAAAACAAAAACAAATTATTCAAGATTATTTATGGAAAAATTATTTTGATAAAATTAACTACAGTGATCCTTACGAAATTTCTACTTTTGAAAAGCATATGAAAAGATTAAGTTACACAATTAAAGATGAAACACTCAAAAAATATATCGCAGAAGATTTTAGCCAAAAATTAAGAGAATTTACCCCCAGTACCAATTTTAATAAATCTTTTACAAACTATAAAAAAGATAAATATCAAGTATTAAGAGAAACTAAAAAAATCCATAAACAAAGAGAAAATTTCTCTAAAGAAACATTAAAAGAATTTTCTATCCTTTTTATCATGATGAATTTTCCAAGAGTAAGCGAGCAGAGAGTAGAGGAGCTGTCTTTAATTAAGTTAAATAGTACTGATTGTGAAAAATTAAAAAATCAAATTATGGACTATCTAGTTAGCAGTAAACTTGAGAAACAATTTCTAGAAAAAATAATACTAGAAAATGATTCATTAGTGAGTGAAATAACTAAAAATACAAACATTAAGATTATCCTTAAAGATAAAAAAGACAATGATATTTTGCTAATTTTGGACGAATTAATACAAGAAATTAAAGAAATGAGACAGTTGCAAAAAATAGAATCTTTTGAGAGTAAATTAATTAATAATTTTGATGAGAACTCTTATTCAGAATTAATTAAGCTTAAAAGTCAATTAAATAGGGATTAAAAAAAGATAGATTTTTTAAATATTGAGCTTATATATATCTCACTGTATTAAATTCCCAATGGCTGAAAAATTAATAACAAAATCATTTGAAAGGCTTCTTAATAAAGGAAATGGAAGAGGCTTTATAACATACGAAGAACTTGGAAAGTCCTTAGGAAAAAGAGGTGGATCTTTAGAAAACGTAGAAAAAGCTTTTCTTATAATCGCAGATAATAAAGTCACACTGGTTGAGAAAAAATCTCAATACCAATCAAACAAAAAGAAAGAAACTTCAAGCTCATCAGAGGAAAAATCATCAGATAAAAGCGACGATCCTATAAGAATGTATCTGAGAGAAATGGGTGGAGTTGAACTTTTATCAAGAGAAGGAGAAATTGCAATCGCTAAGAGAATAGAAGCTGGAAAAGATGTTATGATTAATGCTTTAACTCAAAGTCCAATAGTTGGAAAAAAAATATTTGAATGGAAAGAGTTAATAGAAAATCAACAACTTCTTGTTAGAGATATAATAGATATAGACTCAACTTATGAAGACTTCGAAGCTTCAGAAGATGAGGATGACGACGAAAGTGGAGAATTAAAAGCTAAAAAAGCTTTAAAAACTGAACCACAAAAAAAAGATAAAGAAGATAAAAAAGAGAATAAAACTGAGGAAGAAAAGAAAGACGAGGAAGAGGAAGACGAATTTAATGTATCGCTTGCAAAAATGGAGGAAGAGATAAAGCCTAAAATATTAAGTACTCTTCTTTCTCTACATAAAAATTATATAAAATTAAATAAATACCAAAAAGAAAAACTAGAATGCATATTAAATTCAAAGGATTTATCGGTTTCAAAAAATAAAAACTTTAAAAAGATCCAATCAGTGCTTGTAGATAAATTTAAAAATTTACAATTAGCTCCGCACATCGTAGAGGAATTAGTGCAGGCTCACTATAAAGAAAATAAAAGAATTGTCTCACTAGAGGGAGTTCTTTTAAGACTGGCTATGGATAACAAGATTTCAAGAGAAGAATTTTTAAAATATTATATAGGCAATGAAATTAATCCTAAGTTTGAAAGTTTTTTAAATGAAAATCCAGTTTGGAAGAGTTTTTTCAAAAAATTTAAAAAAGATTTTTCAGAAATAAGAGAAAGATTAGTTGATTTCAGCAAAAAAATTGGTTTATCCGTTGGAGATTTCAAAAAATTAGTTAGCAGGATCCAGAAAGGAGAACGAGAATCAAGAATTGCGAAAAAAGAAATGGTAGAAGCAAACCTGCGATTAGTAATTTCAATAGCAAAAAAATATACTAATAGAGGACTTCAGTTTTTAGATTTAATTCAAGAGGGTAACATAGGTTTGATGAAGGCCGTAGATAAATTTGAGTATAGAAGAGGATACAAATTTTCTACCTATGCCACTTGGTGGATCAGACAAGCTATTACAAGATCTATAGCAGACCAAGCTAGAACAATAAGAATTCCAGTCCATATGATTGAAACTATAAATAAAATTGTTAGAACTCAAAGGCAAATCATGAGCGAATTTGGGAGAGAGCCAACACCTGAGGAATTAGCAAAAAAATTAGCTATGCCACTAGAAAAAGTGAGGAAAGTTTTAAAAATAGCAAAAGAGCCAGTATCATTAGAAACTCCCGTCGGCGATGAAGAAGATAGCAGTTTAGGAGATTTCATCGAGGATAAAAATGCCTTACAACCATTAGATACGGCTATTCAATCGAATTTAAGTGAGTCAACTACAAAAATTTTAGCATCTTTAACACCAAGAGAAGAAAGAGTTTTAAGAATGAGATTTGGAATTGGAATGAACACAGACCATACTTTAGAAGAAGTTGGTTTACAATTTTCAGTTACTAGAGAGAGAATTAGACAAATTGAGGCAAAGGCCCTAAGAAAACTTAAACATCCAAGCAGATCAAAACAGTTAAAGAGTTTTCTAGAAAAATAACTCAAATGAAGAAAAATAAACTAAAAAATTACCTTAAAATAATAAAACAAATTGAAAAAGTAAGAGCAAAAAATAACAATAATTGGATGGATTTATATAGATTAGCTTTTAAGGTTGATCCAGAAGGAGCAATAAAAATAATTAAAAAAATTATTATGAGAGATAGAAATGTCACTAGATTAGCCTCAAAATTATTAAAGTAAATTGATAATAGATATATTCACAAATAATACTAAATTTATAAACAAAATCCCCAAAGAATTTAAAATAAGAAATATTTACACCGAAAAAAAAAAATTAAAATTAAATACCAAAAAAAAAATTTTAGTATTAAATAAAAAAAATATAAACAAAATTAAAAAAGACAACAATAATTTGGGATTTATATTTGACTTTGGATTAATTATTCCAAAAAAAATACTTAAAAGCTATAAACTTGGTATAATTAATATACATACGGGGGATTTACCAAAGTATAGAGGGAGAAATCCATTAGTTTGGGCCTTCTTAAATAATGAAAAAAAAATAGGCGTTACATCACATTTAATCGATTTAAAAATTGATAGAGGCTTTTTGCTTAAAAAAATTTTTATTAAAAGAGATTACAATGATGATATTCAAACAATAAACAGAAAAATAATCCAAAACATTCCTAAACTTATTCGTGAATCAAAAGCAAATTTATTGAAAAAAAAGTATTATATCATTAAAAAAGGCAAGTATTGGCCAGCTATAAAAAGTAAATTTAAGGTATTAAATTCAAAAGTACATAGCTATATATATTTGATGAATTTAATAAAATCTCAAAAAATCTTTGGGGGGGTTGAAATTAACAAAAATATTATCATTGATAGTTTTTTTTATAAAAAAAAGATTAAGTTGAATAAAAAACTTTTTGCGATTTTGTGTAAGGGTGGCAAAAAACTTGTTGTTTTAAAAAAATGATTACATCAATAATGCAACCAACTTTTATCCCTTCAGCAATTTATTTTTCTTTAATATTGCAATCTGATAACTTTGTATTTTTGGATAATGTCCAATTTTCTAAACAGAGTTGGCAACAAAGAAACATAATTTTAACATCTAATGGACCTAAATTGATTACACTACCAGTAGATAAAAAAGATACTCTAATAAGTGATATGAAAATAAAAATTAGTGACAATCTGGTAAAAAAAAATTTAACCACGATAAAAGAAAATTATTCAAAAACAAAGTTTTTTAAAAAGTATTTTCCAGAGTTAGAAAAAATTTTTAATCAAAAAGATAAAAATTTGATGTCTTTTAACATAAAAATTATCAAATGGATGTGCCAATGCTTTGAAATTGAAAGTAATTTTTATATAGCATCGAACATTACTAATAATAGCGACCGAATTGGAAGGCTTTTAGAAATCTGTATAAAACTTAAAACATCTACGTACCTTTCTCCAGTAGGAGCTAAAGAGTATCTAAGCGATAATGAAAATTATTTTGGGGAAAAAAAAATTAAGATTAAATATAATGATTTTGATAATCAAAATTTTTTAATAGATGGGAAAATTTTAAGTGCTCTTCATTATTTATTTATAGAAGGCCCAAAAACTGTTAGTATGATTAAAAAATCTATAATTAAATAACGTGATGCAAAATATAATATTTGAAAAATTAATAAATAAAAATAATAAACAAGTATTTACAATAATTGAAATTTCCGGAAATCATTTGGGAACTTTTAAAAACTTAAAGAAATTAGTTTTTAAAGCAGTTGAGAATGGTGCTGATATAATTAAATTCCAAGTATTTAAACCTGACACGATAACAATAAATTCTATAAGAGGTGAATTTAAAATAAAAAATTCAAAGTATAAAAATCTTTATTCCTTATATAAAAAAGCATTTACTCCTTGGCCGTGGATTTCTAAAATTACAAAAATTCTTAATAAAAAAAAGATACCTTGGTTTGCTTCTGTATTTGACAATTCTTCTGTAGATTTTTTAGAAACTTTGAAATGTCCTGCATATAAGATTGCATCTCCTGAAATCACTGATGTAAACCTAATTGAATATGTGGCAAAGAAAAAAAAACCAATAATACTTTCCACTGGCTTAAGCACTGATGAAGACTTAAAACTTTCTTTGAAAAAGATTAAAAGATTTCATAATAAATTTGCCCTTTTAAAATGTTCAACTTCTTATCCAGCTTCCCTAGATGAATTAAATCTAAATGCGATAGGTTATTTAAAAAAAAAATATAAATGCCCAGTTGGTTTTTCAGACCATACTACTAGTGAGTTAGCGGCTAAGGTAGCTGTAGTTCTTGGAGCAACAATTATAGAGAAGCATTTTAAACTTGATGATGACAAAACTTCAGTAGATGCTTTTTTCTCGTTAAATATATCTAAATTAAATAATTTTAAAAAGGAATTAACCCAAATTTCAGATACTCTAGGTCATCCTAATTTAAAGATTATAAAGGGTTCTTTAAAAAATATTAATGGTAGAAGATCTTTATATGTTGTCAAAAACATCCTTAAAGGTGAAACATTCAATATTCATAATATTAAATCGATAAGGCCTGCAAATGGAATGCATCCTAAATTTTTAAAAAGGGTAATTGGAAAAAAATCTAAAATTAACATTAAGTTTGGAACCCCTCTTAATAAAAAATTTATAAAAAATTTTTAAAATCTTTAAAAACTTTTTTTTTTGTGATAATAAACATTAAAGGGCCTGTAGCTCAGTTGGTTAGAGCAGTACACTCATAATGTATTGGTCCCAGGTTCGAGTCCTGGCGGGCCCACCATTAAAGCTTATTTCTTTACAAATTCCTCTAATTTCTGAATTAAAAAATTTATATCGTTATTATTAGAATTTAAAATAGATGCAAATTCTTCTTTTTGTGTTCTAGCTAAACTCAAGCCTTCAACAATTAAATCTCTTATTAAAGGTCGTAATTTATCTTTAGTATAAATTCTCCAATCAATTTTTATCTCAGGTTGATCGGAGTTTTCAACTATTTTTGATTTAACTATAGTATAATTGGAATTTTTAATCTCGGCTTCTAATACTTCAAATTTATTTGAGGAGTAATCAGAAAGTCTTGAGGTAAGACTTTTCAAAAAATATCTTTCGAAAGCAATATTGTATTGATTTAATTTACTAGTATCCAAAGATTTTCTCAAATCTCCCAATGTGTACATGCCTAGGGCTTTAATATCTACATTCCCCAAAGCTATCTCTTCAATTTTGTTTGCCTTTTCATCAGAACTTGTTGTTTTATCACTTAAAATTTTTAGAGCATCATCGACTAATTCAGTAACAAATATTTTAGGATCTGAATTATAAGTTACTGAGTAAGACGGTTCAGTTAAAAAAATTAAAACTATTACTAAAAACAGCCTTTTCATTTATTTCTTTATTAATCTAAATTTCCCCAACTGTCATCGTTGGGATCAGAAGTGTTATTAATTTTTCTTGATCTATCTTGTAGGTAAATACTTTTCATTGACGAGTATAGGTCTATCGAATTTTTCTCTAAACTGTCAAAATTTTTCATATTATCACCTCTAAAATCTACTGCGGTAGCACCTTTAACACTTAAATAATCAATTTTATTTCCAGAGATGCCAAATAATTCTCTTTCTCTCCAAGTTACAATAGAAAAAGGATCAACAAATGAGTCAGCAACCATTCCAATAGAGTCCCTCACAGTTGTAGGTCCAAGTATAGGCAGCACAAAATAACAACCTGAGCTAATGCCGTATGCTCCCAAAGTTTGTCCAACATCTTCTTTTTGAGAAGTTAGGCCCATAGCTCCAGCTGGATTACCAAAACCAAATATTCCTATCGTTGTATTTATTAAAAAACTTCCAGTAGCATTTCCCGCTTCTTTAAAATTTCCTTGCAAAATATGATTAGGAACTGATAACAAAGTTGCAATATTAGATGTAAAGTTACCTGTTCCGTTCTTAATCGGCTCTGGTAATTTGTTATACCCTTTAGCTATTGGTTTCAGTATAGCTTTATCAAACCCCATATTAAAATTAAATACAGCTCTACTAGTTTTTTCAAAACACTCATTACTTGCTTTAGCCGATGAGGAAATAAGAAATATTGCTGAGAAAATTATAAATACATTTTTAATATTCATACTTTGCTATATATATAAATTTTAGCCATAATCCATTAAATTTAATGAGTTTTAACGACTTTATTTTGATGTATAAAAGTGTTTAAAATGTTAAAAATTAAGGGTATTTTGGTAGAAATGAAGATAAAAACCACTAATTCTCCAAATTTTGACGGGAAAAGTAGAAATATTAAAAAAATTAAATTTATTATTATTCACTACACAGGAATGCAATCTAAGCGTGTATCTTTAAAAAGATTATCAGATAAAAAATCAAAAGTGAGTTGCCATTATCTAATAGATAGAATGGGTAAGTGTATAAGGCTAGTCAAAGAAAACAAAGTAGCCTGGCATGCTGGAAAATCTAAGTGGAAGAATTTCGTAAATCTTAATGTTAATTCTTTGGGTATTGAGCTTGTTAATAAAGGGCATAAACTCGGTTATCAAAAATTTTCAAAAAAACAAATTAAAAGTCTAATAAAGATTTTATTTAATTTGCAAAAAAAATATAAAATTAAAAATACAAATATTTTAGGTCATTCAGATATAGCCCCCCTTAGAAAAATTGATCCTGGAGAGAAATTTCCTTGGAAAAGGATTTATAAAAATACTTTTAATTTCGAAACAAAAAATATTAAAATTAAAAAAAAAATTTCCAAGAGACAAACAAGGAATGAATTTTTCAAAAATTTATATAAAATTGGTTACAGATATTTTTTTGTAAATCGTCCTTCAAAAAATGATATTAAAGTGATTAAAGCTTTTCAAAGAAGGTATTCTCAAACAAAAATTGATGGAAAAATAGATCAAAAAATCCTGAAAATTAGCCATTTTTTGGCCACTAGAACTTAATTTCTTGATTTTTCTATTTTAACAATTTATTAAGAACTCGCCAGATAGTTGGATAGTCACTGCTTTTAAAGCAGAGGAAAGTCCGGGCTCCGTAAGGACATAGTGCCAGTTAATGGCTGGCGAGGGTGACCTCAGGGATAGTGCCACAGAAAATAGACCGCCTTATCAAGGCAAGGGTGAAACGGTGTGGTAAGAGCACACCGGGTTTTTGGTAACAGAAACCGCATGGTAAACCCCACTAGGAGCAAGGCTAAATAGAGATGACGCAGCAATTTATTGCAAAAAACAGTCTTTAGTTTGTCATCTGGGTTAGCTGCTTGAGTTTTAATGTGAATTAAAACCTAGATAAATGACTTCTTAAATGACAGAACCCGGCTTACAGACTATCTGGCATCAATTATATTAATAATAAATGTTCTTATTTTGTGCTTTTGACCAAATACTATTTTATTGACTAATTTATAAAAACCCATACAATCCCAAATAATCCCAAAATGGAGGGTTTTGTGATTAACAAATTAAATAAAACTAAAGAAAAGAAAAATGTTTTTATCAAGTTACGAGAACAAACTAGACAAAAAGGGAAGGGTATCTGTGCCAGCTTCATTTAGATCACATATAAATTCTATGGGATACAATGGTTTCATAACTTACCCATCTTTTAACCATGATGCCTTAGAAGCTTGTTCTCAAGATAGAATAGAAAAGTTGTCTAATACTATAGATACTTTAAATCCTTTTGAGGAAAAAAGAGATTATTTTGCTACTTCAATTCTCTCTGAAAGTGTAAATTTACAATTTGATACTGAGGGACGAGTACTTATCCCTAATAAACTCTTAAGTCATGCAAAAATAAAAAGCAACATTATGTTTGTTGGTCTTGGTAAAACATTTCAAATTTGGGACCCAAAATTATTTGAAAAATTCAAGTTACTTGCAGGAAAAAAAGCTTTTCAAAACAGATCTAAATTAAAATGGGAAAACAAACAATAAAAAGGGGGATGTATGAGTATTAATATTGGAGGAGGAGAGTTAAAAGAACTAAAACCCAGAATTCTTGTTCTTGGAGTGGGCGGTGCTGGAGGAAATGCAATTAATGCTATGATCGAGTCAGGCCTGCAAGGTGTTGAGTTTGTAGCAGTAAATACCGACGCTCAAGACCTAAGAGCAAATAAGGCTGATGCAAAAATACAAATAGGAATGAGTTTAACCAAAGGTTTAGGTGCGGGAGCTAAACACGATATTGGTCAAGCAGCAGCTGATGAGTCGTTAAATGAAATTATAAATTATATACAAGGAAGTAATATGATTTTTATTACTTCAGGTATGGGTGGTGGAACGGGCACTGGCGCATCACACGTAATTGCAAGAGCAGCTAAAGAACTGAATATATTGACCGTAGGTGTGACCACTTTACCTTTTTCTTATGAGGGACCTAAACGAATGAGAAGAGCAGTTGAAGGTTTAGAGGAATTAAAAAAACATTTAGATACAGTGATAGTGGTTCCTAACCAAAATCTGTTTAAAATTGCAAATGAGAGCACAGGGTTTGAAGAGTCTTTCTCTTTGTCTAATGCTGTTTTAAAAAATGGAGTTCAAAGTATTACAGACTTAATGGTTAGACCGGGAATGATAAATTTAGATTTTGCAGATGTTGAAACTGTAATGAGCTCTATGGGAAAAGCTATGATGGGAACTGGTGAAGCCGAGGGTGAAAATCGTTCAATTGTCGCTACAGATATGGCACTTAATAATCCTTTGATAGATGAATATTCATTAAAAGGAGCTAAAGGTTTGCTAGTTAATATAACTGGTGGGAAAGACATCACATTGTTTGAAGTGGATCAAGCAGTAAATAAAATTAGAGCAGAAGTTGATCCAGAAGCTGAGTTAATATTTGGCGCAATTAAAGATGACAATATGAATGGAAAAATGAGAGTTTCTATAGTAGCAACTGCACTTGATGGACATAGGTTTGATAACAAACCAATTTTAAATGTTGTTAGCAGAATACAAAATAGAAATGCAGGATATTCTGAAAATCTCTTCTCTAAAAACACAAGTATAGAAAATAACACACTTTCTTCTATCGACGGTGCTACTGCTCTTAAATTGGATAATGAAGTAAAGATAGATCAACAGACTAACAATGAAGAAATTCCAGAGGTTTATAAAAATACCCTAGAGCACAGCGAAGATATTCCTAACGGTTTATCTATAGAGAGTGCCTCATATGTAGAAAATAATCTTGATCTTAATAGCTCAACCGAAGTTAAGCAGCCAATTGAAGGCGGTGGACAAAATGATGTTGATTTAGAATATACTCCTCCGCTCTTTTCTGAAGATCAATCAGAAAATACAAAAGATTATAGAGAAGAACATTCCTCAAATGTAGATGAAGACAAGCGAAATCAAAGTCTTTTTAATCAGGATACAAATGAAGAAGATGATTTTGAAATACCAGCATTTTTAAGAAGACAAAAATTTTAATGAATCAAAACTGTGAATATGAAAACATTCAACCCTTTGCTGGAACCAAATCATATTCCAGTTATGTTGGATGAAGTAATTCAAATTTGTTCATCTTTTAAAAACGGGGTTTTTTTAGACTGTACTTTTGGTGGAGGGGGGTACGCCAAAGCGTTACTTAAACTTAATAATTCGAAAGTAATCTCAATAGATAGAGATAATGTAGTTTCTAAATTCGCTGATAAAATAAAAAAAAAATACCCTAAAAGATTTTATTTTCATCAAGAAAAATTTAGTAACCTTGACAAAACTTTGAAAGATAAAAAAATTGACGCAGCAGTTTTTGATCTTGGTATATCTTCTTTTCAAATAGAAGATTTGTCTAGGGGCTTTTCTTTTAAATCTAAAGAAAAGCTGAACATGTCAATGGGTTTAACATCATTAACTGCAGAAGATGTTATAAATACACTAGATGAAAAAAAAATTAAGCTAATTATAAAAACATTTGGGGAGGAGAAAGATGCCTCATTGATTGCTAAAAATATTATAAAAACAAGAGAGAAAAAACAGATTGTTACTGTAGATCAATTGGTTGAGATTATAGAAAAAAGTAAAAAAAAAGATTTATATAAGAAGAATGTATGTACAAAAACTTTTCAAGCCATAAGAATATTTGTTAATAAAGAAATTTCTGAGATAATAGAAGGTATTATTAAAGCAACAAAATACTTAAAACCTGGAGGAAAACTTATTGTCGTCAGTTTTCACTCATTAGAAGATAGAATAATAAAATTTTATTTTTCAAACTATTCTTCAAATAAATCGAATCCTTCAAGATATTTACCTCAAGAAAATAATCCAAAACCATCATTATTTACCAATTATAAAAATAAAATTTTTACCCCTTCTTTAGAAGAAAAGAATAGCAATGACAGATCAAGATCCGCTAAGTTGAGAGTTGCAACAAGAAATAAAGATAATTTTTTTCCTCCTAAAGATTTAAAGATTAAATTTAAAAAATTTTTGGAGATAGAGGAGAATTATGGTTAAAACAAGATTATTTATATCACTTATAATTTTTGCCGTAATGTTATTTTGTATTTCAATGGTTAAAAATAAATCAAGAATAATAGAAAAATCTATTGAATTAAAACAAAAAAATATTTCATCACTCAAAAACGATCTGTATGAAACACAACTAGATTACTTTTACCTGTCTTCATCAGAAAATCTATCAAACACAATAAAGAGATTTAATAAACATGAATTTAAACCTATAGGTCTTTCAAATATTTACTCAAATTTTGATGACTATATTGAGGAAAAATCAAAAACAACTCAGGTATATAAAAAAATTGAAAAAAAAATACAAAAAAAATAACAAGGTAAATCCAAATCAAAAAAGTTTTTATTTTGAAGATTACCTAGAAACTAACAAAAAATATAAAAAATTATTAAATTCGAGTGTTTCCGATGATAGAATCTACTTCTTATTTTTTTTATTTTTATCTTTAATTTTGATTTTTTCATTTAAAATTATTTTTTTATCATTTCAAAAACCAAAATTTATTAACAATGTCAAAAGTTATAACAGTTTTATTTCAAATAGAAGAGATATAGTAGATAGAAATGGAGAGATAATATCTAGAAATATTCAATCTTTTCACGCTGCTATCAAACCCAATCTAATAAAAGATAAACAAAAATTTTTAATTAAAATCAGAATTATTTTTCCTGAGATTCCAATTGAGAGAGTACAAAAAAGCCTCGATAAAAATAAATACTTTTATTTAAAAAAAAGACTAACTGAGGATGAAAAAAAAAAATTATGGTCTTTAGGAGAAAAAGGTATAGTTTTTGAATCATTTCAAAGAAGAGTTTATCCTCAAGGTGAGCTGTTTAGTCATATACTAGGACAAATAGACAGCGAAAATTTCGGCATTTCAGGAATAGAAAAAAATTTAGACAAAGATCTCAAAAATCAAAATAAAATTTTTTCTCCTTTGGTATTGTCATTAGACTCAAATTTGCAATTCATAGTTAAAGAGGAATTAAAAGACTCCATGGAAACATTTAATGCCGTTGGAAGCGCTGGACTTTTAATGAATGCGTCAAACGGTGAAATTTTATCTTTAGTTTCTTTACCAGATTTTAATATTAACAAAAGGGAGAATATAAATCATAAAAGTTATATGAACAAAATTACTATGGGAGTTTATGAATTAGGATCAATTTTCAAAACATTTACTTTAGCGCTTGCACTAAATGAAGATATAACTGAGCCACAAACAATAATAAAGAATATTCCTAATAAAATAAAATGCTCAATTCATGAAATTTCAGATATCAAAAAATTTCCTAATGAATTAAAGGTAGAAGATATTCTTATTCGCTCATCAAATATTGGAACATTAATGATAGCTAGACAAATCGGTGAAGAAAAATTTAAAAATTTTTTAGATAAGATAAATATAAATAATACTTTAGATTTTGAACTAGATGAAGTGGGTACTCCAATTAATTTCGAATGGGAAAAATGTAAATTAGAAACTGTTTCATATGGACATGGAATAACAACTACACCTATTCAAGCTACAGCTGCTTACGCTTCACTTACCAATGGTGGACGCTTAATTAAACCTACTTTACTTAAAAACAAAAAAAAGGAAAAACAAACAAGAGTAATAAAAGAAAGCACGAGCTTACAGATAAATAATATTTTAAGGAAAGTCGTTACTGATAAATTTGGAACTGCTAGCCTGGCTGATATTTTTGGCTATAATGTTGGAGGTAAAACAGGTACGTCTCAATATTATAAAGATAAAAATAAAAATATAAATACATTCATCTCAATCTTTTCAGTAGAGAGTAGTAAATTTGTATTATTAGTTTTATTAGATGATCCCAAAGTAGCGACAGATCTAATTTATAATTATAGAGGGAAAAATATTAAAGGCTCTAGAAATGAGGCTGGGTGGAATTCCGTTTATGTTGCGGGCAAAATTATAGAAAAAATTGGACCTATTTTAGCCATAAATAACAAGGAATTTATCAACGATCATGTTGTTAAAAAACCTAATTGAAAAATACCCTAAAAAGTTAGGCAAGCTAAATATTAAAGGTCTTGCTCTAGATAGTAGAGAAGTAAAAAAAGGCTACATCTTTTTTGCTATTCATGGAAGCCAATACAACGGAGAAAAGTTTATCTATGAAGCTTTAAAGAAAGGAGCGTCATTAATCATTTGTTCAAAAAAACAAAAATATAAAAAGAAAAATATATTAATCATTAAACAGAAAAATATTAAAAATATTTTAATTAAGGCATGTCAAAAATTTTATACAGAACAACCTAAAAATATTTTTCTTGTTACAGGAACTAACGGTAAAAGCTCTGTAGCAAACTTATTTCATCAAATTCTTTTACTAAATAAAATTCCTGTTGCATCAATCGGCACTTTAGGGCTAAAAATAAATAAAAAATCAATTCCATTAAATTTAACCAGCCCAGATATAATCACAGTTTATAAAAATCTATACAGAATTAAAAAAAAGGGTGTAGAAAATGTTATTATTGAAGCATCGAGTCACGGACTCTACCAAAAAAGACTTCATGGACTTGACGTTAAAGCAGGTATTTTCACTAATTTAAGTAGAGACCATTTAGATTATCACAAAAATTTTAAAAATTATTTAAATGCAAAACTAATCTTATTTAGAGAAATTTTAAAAGCAAATAAATATGTAATTTCAGATAGTCTAATTAAAGAATTTAAAAAAATAAATCATATTAGTAAAAAAAAAAATTTAAAAGTTTTAGATATTAACAATACTTATAAAGAAATTAAAAAGATTAAAATTAATTTAATTGGGGAGTTTCAGTTAAAAAATCTATCCATGGCAATTTTAGCAGCGTCATTGTGTAATTTAAATTACAAAAAAATTATAAAATCGCTTAATAGAATTAAAAATGTAGAGGGTAGACTTTCAGAGATTAAATCTTTCAAAAATGGTGCCAGAGTGTTTATTGATTTTGCTCATACTCCTGCTGCTTTAGAGAATGTATTAAAGTCCTTGAAAAAAAACTTCAACAGCAAGATAAGCATAGTATTTGGTTGTGGCGGAGACAGAGATTTTAAAAAAAGACCATTGATGGGGAAAATTGCCTCAAGTTTTTGTGATAAAATTTATATAACTGACGATAACCCAAGATTTGAAAATCCAAATAAAATTAGAAAAGAAATAATAAAAGGAATTAGAAAATCAAAATATTTTGAAATAAGCAATAGGTCAACAGCAATAAAAACAGCAATTTTAAATTCAAATTTCGGAGAAATCATTTTAGTTGCTGGAAAAGGACATGAGACAACACAAGACTATGGAAAGCTAATAAAAAATATTTCAGATACGTCTATTATTAGAGATATAAAATTTGATAAAAAAGTTTTTAATCCAAAAAAACTAAATGAACAACATAATTCAGAAATTCTTTCAAGTATTTTAAGAAATAATAAAAGATACAAATTTAATGAAATTTCAATTAATTCAAAAAAAATTAAAAAACGAAATTTATTTGTTTGTATAAAAGGAAAGAATAAAGACGGACATGATTTTATTTCAGAAGCAATTGATAAAGGAGCAAGTTATTATGTTTCATCTCAAAAAGCACAGTTATATAAAAGAAAAAAGATAAGTTATGAAAATACAAATTTATTTCTAAAAAAAATTGGAAAAACTAAAAGAGAGAAATTTAATGCTAAAATTATAGCCATAACCGGGAGCGCAGGCAAAACTTCTCTCAAATTTTTGATTGCTAAACTTCTCATTTTTTTCGGTGACACATATTTTTCACCAAAATCATACAATAATCAAATCGGGGTTCCGCTTAGTTTGAGTAATTTGAAATTTACGGACAATTATGGAGTTTTTGAGGTTGGTATGAGTAAAAAAGGAGAAATAAAAAATTTATCAAATATAGTTAAACCTGACGTTGCCATAATAACAAATGTTGCCGAGGCACATATTGAGAATTTTCATGACTTAAAAGGAATTGCTTCTGCCAAAGCTGAAATTATACAAAACATTAAAGATAATGGAACAATCATATTAAACCATGATGATAAATTTTTTAATTTTTTTAAAAAAATTGCCGTCAAAAGAAAGATTAGAGTTGTTTCGTTCGGCTCAAATAAGAAATCAAATATCAAACTACTTTCTACATCAAAAAAACGAAATTATTTCGTGTCTTCTATTAAAGTTTTCGACTCAGTTTTTAGAGTTAAATACAAAGAATTAAATATCTATAATATACTTGCAAGTATAGCTCTATTAAGCACTTTAAATTTGGATATAAATAAAATTTTAAAAAGTTATTTAAAATTTCAATCTCTAAGTGGCAGGGGAAAGATTTCTAAGATTAAAAGATTTAATAAATCTTTTAAATTAATAGATGAAAGCTATAACGCTAATCCATTATCAGTAGTAAAATCTATTTCAAATCTATCTAAACTAAAAAATCATAAAAGTAAAAAGTATGTATTACTTGGTGATATGCTTGAATTAGGCAAGTGGTCCGATTTTCACCACAAAAATCTCTCAAAGGTTATTAACAAAAGTAATATAAGCAAGTTATTTGTTTATGGACTTAATGTAATGAATACATACAAACATACTATGGTAAAAAAAAGAGGAAATATTTTACAAAATTTAAATGATTTTGATGGTGTTTTTAAAAATGTAATAAATAAAAATGATTATTTAATGATTAAAGGTTCAAATTCTACTGGTCTATATAAAATTTCAGAAAAATTAATAAAGGAGTCAAATTAATGCTTTTTAGTTTATTTACGTCTCTAGTAGAACAATATTCTTTTCTGAATGTATTTAAATATCTTACATTTAGAACTGGCCTATCAGTAATGACATCTCTTTTAATAGTTTTCATTATTGGAAATCCTTTGATTAAACTTTTTTCAAAACATCAAATAGCTGGCCCAATAAGGCGCGATGGCCCAATTGATCATATAATTAAAAAATCTGGAACACCTACAATGGGAGGATTAATTATAATCATTGGAATGTTTTCAGGTACATTTTTATGGGCAGATTTATCAAATATTTATATTTGGGTTTTATTATTTGTATCTTTGAGCTTAGCATTTTTAGGTTTCATAGATGATTTATTAAAAATTAAATTTGAAAACTCCAGAGGATTAAACTCAAAACTTAAATTTTTAGGGCAATTAATTATTGGTTGCATAACATTTGCTATTCTTATTAAATTTTCTGATCATGAGTATCTTTATAATTTATATTTTCCTTTTTTCAAAAATTTGATTTTTCACCTAGGCCTTTTCTTTATACCTTTTGGATTGTTTGTTCTTATAGGATCATCTAATGCGGTAAATCTTACAGACGGCTTAGATGGTCTGGCGACAGTACCAGTAATGTTAGTAGCTTTATCTTTTACATTAATTAGCTATGTCGTTGGAAATAGTATTTTTTCTGAGTATCTACAAATTCAGTACATACCTGATGTTGGAGAACTATCAATATTTTGTGGTTCAATAGTTGGTTCATGTTTAGGTTTTCTTTGGTACAATGCTCCTCCCGCAAAAATATTTATGGGTGATACAGGCTCACTCTCTTTAGGTGGATCACTTGCTGCAGTAGCAATAATAGCAAAACACGAAATTGTGCTCGCGATTGTTGGTGGGTTATTCGTACTTGAAACTGTATCAGTAATCATACAAGTAATTTCTTTTAAACTTACTGGTAAAAGAGTTTTTAAAATGGCCCCTATCCATCACCATTTTGAAAAAAAGGGATGGGCAGAATCAACCATAGTGATACGATTTTGGATAATTGCTATTATTTTAGCTTTAATAGGTTTAGCAACACTCAAATTAAGATAAATTTAATGTCTCTTGATTTAAATTTTAGAAAAAAAAGTTATGCTATTTACGGTCTTGGATTAACCGGCAATTCAACTTTAGATTATTTAAAAAAAAATAAAGTTAAAGATATTTTTTTATGGGATGATAATTTAAAAAAAAGAAAATTTTTTAATCTTAAAAATAACAAAAGTTTATTTGAAAAAATGTTAGATAGAGTAGATTACATTATAATTAGTCCTGGAATAAATATTGAAGATTGTTTTTTCAAAAAAACTTTGAGAAGAAATTTTTATAAGATAATTACCGATATTGACTTGTTCTTTTTAAGTTTACATAAAGAATCGTTTCAATCCATTGTTGTTACTGGAACAAATGGAAAATCAACTTTTTGTAAAATTTTAGAACATTTACTTAAAAAAAAAGGTTTGGATGTTAAAGTTGGTGGGAATATTGGAAAACCAATACTTAAATTAAAGTCAAAACAAAAAACTATAGTTATAATTGAAGCTTCCTCATTCCAATTAGCTTTATCAAAATTTATAAAACCAAAATACGCTATAATATTAAACATTACAAAAGATCATTTAGATTGGCATAGAACTATGTCAAACTATATTGGTTCCAAATTAAAAGTTTTTGAACAACAAGATAGGCAAGATTTTGCTTTTATTGGTGATAAACAAATCATAAAACATTATAAAAAAAAAAATTTTTTAGGAAAATTAAATTTTCACAACAAAAGTAGGCACCAACAAACAATACTCAAAATTAAAAATAGCTATCTCAAACTTGAAATGAATAAAAAAAATTTAGAATTAATTTTATCATTAACTAAGTTTTTTAATATAAGCAATAAGTCTGCAATAAAATATCTCAACTCTTTTAAAGGTTTGCCACATCGTCACGAAGAATTTTTTAATAAAGAAAAAATAAAATTTATAAATGACTCTAAAGCAACTAGCTTTGAGTCAACAAAATATGCCTTGCAAAGTAACAAAAATATTTTTTGGATTTTAGGGGGGTTGCCAAAAAAACAAGACAAAATTATATTAGGGAAATTAAAAAATAGAATTATTAAAGCTTTTATAATTGGTAAACATCCAAACTTTTTTAAAAAACAACTAAAACATAAAGTAAAATTTGATTATTTTTTATCACTTAAAGAAGCAATGCAAAATATATTTTTAATTTTAAAAAGATATAATAAATTATCCACGGTGCTTTTAAGTCCTGCAAGTGCTTCTTATGATCAATATTCTAGTTTTGAAGAAAGAGGAGAAGAATTTAAAAATTTAGTAAAAAAATATGCAAGAAAACATCTTAAAAACTGAAATTAACAATTACTGGAGAAATATTGACAAAAATATACTAGTTGGGTTTATCCTTTTATTTTTTTTAGGTATTTTTTTTTCGTTTTCTTCAACCTCTTCACTTGCTGGAGAGCGCTTGAATAAAGATTACTACTTTTTTTTTACCAAACATTTAGTTTACTCCTCTCTTGCAGTTTTAATAATGTTTTTTGTTTCTTTTATTAATTTAGACCAACTAAAAAAATCTATTTTACCTCTTTTTATTTTTTCTTTTTTTCTTCTAATTTTAGTTCCAATAGTTGGTGTGGAAGTTAAAGGTTCAAAAAGATGGCTTGATTTATATTTTTTTAGGCTACAACCTATTGAGCTAATTAAGCCTTTTTTTATTTTGATTTCAGCACAAATGTTATCTTTAAATAAGTCCAATTCTTTAAATATCAATTATCTGATAAGTTTTTTATTACTCTCATCTATCCTAATTTTTTTGATGAACCAGCCTGATATAGGACAATCAATTTTATTAGTTGGCGCTTGGATTTCCTTGGTTTTCATTTCTGGAATAAAGATTTCATATCTAATATTTTTCTCCTTTTTCATTCTTTTATCTTTAATAACAATATTATTTTTTTTACCAGAAAAATTTAGTTATATTTTTATAAGACTGAAAACTTTTATCGATCCTTCAAAGGGAGATAATTTTCAAACCGATAAAGCTTTAGAAGCCATAAAACTAGGCGGATTAAAAGGGAGAGGAATGGGCGAGGGCATTCTCAAAGACTCTGTTCCTGAAGCTCATACAGATTATATTATTGCTGTTATTACAGAAGAATTCGGATCGATAATATCAATATTAATTATTTTAATTTTTCTTTATATTGCTTTTAGAATTGTCAAAATTGCAATTCAACAAAATAACTCAAATTTAAAAATATCTCTATGTGGTTTATGTTCTTTATTGGTATTTCAAACCTTCATACATATCGGTGTTAACACAAGTTTATTACCAACTACTGGAATGACACTTCCATTTTTAAGTTACGGAGGATCATCTTTAGTTGGAAGTGCATTATTAGCAGGTGTAATTTTAAATTATACAAAAAATAGAATTAGAGAAAATGAGTAAATTTAAAAATATTTTATTAATAGCGGGTGGCACTGGCGGACATGTCTTTCCAGCATATTCGTTAGCCAAATATTTAAAAACAGAAAAAAAGAGAGTAAATATCATCACAGATGATCGAGGTTATAAGTATTTAAAAGAGTACAATTTTAACGAATTAATTATTATAAACTCAAATACTATTTTTTATAAAAATCCATTTAAAATTCTATACTCAATATTGCAAATTCTTAAAGCATTTTTAAATTCATTTTATTTTCTATATAAAATTAAACCTGATATTATTTTTGGAATGGGTGGTTATTTATCCTTCCCCATTTGTTTATCCGCTCTCATTTTACGAAAACCAATAGTTATATATGAAAACAATATATTAATAGGTAAAGCAAATAAGTTTCTATCTTTATTTGCGAAAAGAATATTTACCTCTTTCCCCTATGTAAAAGGGATCGGTAAAATTGATAAGAAAAAAATATTTCATGTTGGAAATTTAATTCGAGAAGAATTCTTAGTTTATAACCATGAATTAGCTAATAGCAAAAGTGCAAAATTAAATATTTTAGTTCTTGGGGGTAGTCAAGCTGCGAAAATTTTTGGAGAAAGATTACCTTTTATATTTAATGAATTGAAAAAGTTTGGAGAAATTAACATTACACAACAATGTCTTGAGAAACAAAATGATACCTTAACAAAATTTTATAATGAAAAAAATTTCAAATTTCATCTTTTTAATTTTTCAAAAGATGTACTTAAATATTTTAAAGAGAGCGATATTGTTATAACTAGATCAGGTTCATCTATTTTAGCTGAATTAATAAACTGCAATATACCTTTTGTAGCAATTCCTTTGCCCTCATCAACTGATAATCATCAGTTGGAAAATGCAAAATATTTTGAAAAAAAAGGATTGAATTTTTTAATTGAGCAAAATGAAATAGAGTCAAAACTATTTTCGTTGCTAAAACGTGTTCTTGGCGATAAATCTCTTTTAAGTCAGATGATGAATAAACAAAAAAAATATTCTGATACAAAAGTACATGCAAATATAAATAGAGAACTAGAGAATATAGTAATATGAAAAATTTTATTATTGGCCACAAAGAAACTGTTCATTTTATAGGAATTGGTGGGATTGGAATGAGCGGTCTAGCCAAAGTAATGAAGACAATGAAGTTTAATGTTCAAGGAAGCGATATGAACAAAAACAAAAATACTGAAAGTTGTAAAAAAGGCGGAATAAAAATATTCGTAGGACATTTTAAAAAAAATATTTCAAATGCAACCATTGTGGTAAAATCTTCTGCTATTAAAAAAAATAATATAGAAATCATACAAGCTAAAAAAAGAGGGTTACCGATTTATGAAAGAGCCGAAATGCTGGCAAATATTGTTGCATTAAAAAAAAACATTATAATTACAGGTTCTCACGGAAAAACTACAACCACTTCTTTGGTTGCAAAAATTCTTTCAACAGCAAAACTAGATCCCACAATAATTAATGGAGGAGTAATTAATTCCATAAATAGCAATGCAAAATTAGGGAAGGGCGATCTCACTGTTTTAGAAGCAGATGAGTCCGACGGTAGTTTTTTAAAGTTACCAATCAACTATTCTGTCGTAACAAATTTAGATTTAGAGCATTTGGATTTTTATAAAAGTTACGAAAATTTGAAAAAAGCATTTATTAAATTTATAAATAAAACACCTCCAATAGGTAAGTGTTTTGTTTGTGCAGATAGTCCAGATCTTAAAAAAATTTTAAAAAAAACTAAAACTAAAAATTATGAAACATATGGATTTGGTAAAACTTGCAATTATCAAATTTATAACGAAGAATATCATATAAATAATTCAAAATTTGATTTAATAATTAAAAATAAAAATAGAGACAAAAGATATTTGAAAAATATAATTGTTAGTTTAATAGGAAAACATAATATATTAAATACGACTGCAGCAATATCCATTTGTTTGAATTTAGGTATCAGTCCAAAAATAATTAAAAAGGCATTATATAACTTTTCAGGAGTCCAAAGGCGAATGACGAAAATTTTTACAAAAAATAAGGTAGAATTTTACGATGATTATGCGCACCATCCTACTGAAATATTTTCTGTTCTAGAGTCTGTAAAAAAGGTTTCCAAAAAAAGAAAAATAATATCAATTTTTCAACCTCATAGGTATTCAAGAGTGAATAGTTTAAAACTTGAATTTTCAAAAGCATTTAGACACTCGGACACTGTAATTTTGTGCCCTTTATACTCTGCGGGTGAAAGAAAAAATTATAACTACAATCACGATAAATTTTTAAAATTGATCTCAGTAAATTCAAACACACAGGTAATTTCTGTAAAAGATGAGATTGAACTCACAAAATACTTAAAAAAAAATTTAATTAAAGATGAAATTATAATAGGCATGGGCGCCGGAACAATTTCACAATGGATGAGAAACTTAAAAAGGGAGTTATGAATTCAGATATAATAGAATTACAAAAACAATTTGGTAATAGTTTAATTTTAAACGAAAAACTCTCAAAATATAGCTGGTTTAAACTTGGTGGAACCGCAGATGTTTTTTTTAGACCTAAAGATAAAAATCAATTATGTGCTTTTCTTAGTAAAGCAAATAAGCTATTTGATAAAATTTATGTACTGGGAGCTGGATCAAATACTCTTTTTAGAGATGGTGGCGTTAGAGGACTCACTATCAAATTAAGTTCAAATTTCTCTTATCTAAAACTTTTAGATAATAATGAAATTGAAGTTGGCGGCGCTACCTTAGACAAACAAGTTTCTAATTTTGCGTGTGAAAAAGGAATTGGAAACTTAGAATTTTTAGCTTGTATACCTGGCTCTATCGGAGGAAGTGTCATAATGAATAGCGGTTGCTACAAGAAAGAAATTTCTAATATATTTGTTTCAATGGAAGTTATAGATTTTAAAGGTAATGAAAAAACTATTACGAAAGACCAATTAGAATTTTATTATAGAGGAACAAATTTAGATAAAAACTTAATTATAATATCTGTGAGACTAAAGGGAACAAAATCTTCAGCCAAAGTGGCCTTAGAAGAACAAAAAATACTTATCGAAAAAAAAAAGATTTCTCAACCTTCTAAAGTAAAAACCTGTGGTAGTACATTTAAAAATCCTAAAGAAAAAAAAGCTTGGCAATTAATTAAAGAAATTGACCCAAAAGATTTAAAAGTTGGTGGGGCAAGTATATCAAGTAAACATTGTAATTTTTTTATTAACGACGGTGAAGCAACTTCAGAAGATATAGAAAAGTTAATTGAAAAAGTTCAGCAAAAAGTTTTTGATAAATCAGGAGTAAATTTAGATCTTGAAATTAAGCTTATAGGTGAAAAGCTTTAAAATGATAAAAAAAAATTTAAAAAAAAAAATTTTAGTAGTATTAGGTGGAGTTTCTAAAGAGAGAGCGATTAGTTTAAAAAGTGGTAAAGCCTGCATAAAAGCTCTAAAATCTAATGGCTATTTGGTAAAAACTTTTGACCCATTTAAAAATCATTATAATGAAATTAACAGGCTCGATATAGATTTGATATTTAATGCCCTACACGGAAAAGAAGGGGAAGATGGTTTAGCACAAAGTTATTTTGAATATTTACGAATACCTTATACTCATTCAGGGGTTCTTGCCTCAATGAATGCAATGGATAAAGATATCTCTAAAGAGATTTTTAAAAAAAATAATATTTTAACACCAAGATTTTTCTCTTTAGAAGTTGGACCATATAATCTTAAAAAGATAAGAAAAAAAATAAAAGATAAAAAGCTTAAATTTCCGATTGTTGTTAAACCCAATGATGAGGGCTCTAGCATAGGTGTATATATCTGTAAAAATTTTAAACAATTAAAAAATAAAACTAAAATTTTATTTAAAAATTATAAAAAACTTATTCTTGAGGAATATATTGGAGGACAGGAAATTCAAGTTGCTGTGTTAAAAAATAAAGCGATTGGAGCTATTGAGTTAATACCCAAAAGAAAATTTTACGATTATAAAGCTAAATATACTAAGTCTGCAAAAACAAATCATATTATGCCTGCCCACTTAAACAAAAAAAAATACTCAGAGGTTCTTAAAATTGCATTAAAAACACATAAAGCTATGTCTTGTAGAGGAGTCACAAGAAGTGACTTTAAATTTGATAACGGCAAATTTTATCTACTAGAAATTAATACGCAACCAGGAATGACAAACTTATCTCTTGTACCTGAAATAGCAAAATATAAAGGGATATCTTTTAAGAAGCTAGTTGAACACCTAGTCATCGATGCTAGCATTGATAAATGAAAAATTTTAAGTTTATAACTTTACTAATTTTATTCTTATCTCTAACAACATTTAACCCATTTAAAGACAAAGGAAATAACTCTGGGATTTTTAAGATTAATAAACTAATTATTTCTGGAAACTCTATTCTAAATCAAAACAGACTTAAAAATGACTTATCTTTCTTAATTGGTAAAAATCTAACTTTTGTTAATAATAAAGATATAGACCAAGTATTAAACAGATATAAATTAATAAAAAGTGCTAGCATAAAAAAAGTTTATCCAGGTACAATTAAAATTCAAATAATTGAAGACGAATTAATTGCAGTTCTACAAAATAAAAAGAACAAATTTTACATAACTAAAAATGGAAATTTAATTAATATTAAAGATATTTTAAAAGCACAAAACTTACCGATTGTTTTTGGAAACAAGAAAAATTTCATGATATTGTACAAAACCTTGGAGGAAATTAAATTTCCAATTCAAAAAATAAAAAAATATTTATTTTTTAAAATAGGCAGATGGGACATTATTCTTCAAGATAAAAAGGTTATTAAACTTCCTCAAAATGATTATAAATCTAGTTTGAGAAATTTTTTAAACATTATGATCAACTATGATATGGAAGAGAAAATGATTTTTGATTATAGAATAAAGGACCAATTAATTTTAAAATAAATGAGTATAAGTTTAAAAAAAGAATTATTTATAGAGTTTGGCGATAAAAATTTAATTTTTTTGGTAGCGGAATTTAAACAAAATGATGAAATTAATATTTTGGATAAAAGAATTTTAGCAATTGAAGAAATTAAAGATGGCCATATATTAAATTTAACAAACATAATAAATATAATACAAAAAAGTCTAAACGATATTGAAAAAAAGATAGATTTTATTTTTAAGAATATAAATGTAATAACGAACCTCAAAGATTATGAATGCACAAATGTTTCAGGATTTAAAAAATTAAATAATTCTCAAATTAACAAAGATGATATAAGTTTTATTCTTAATAATATTAAAAGTGCCATATTTAAAAATGAAGTTAACAAGTCAATTATTCATATTTTTAATTCTAAATTTAATTTAGATAAAGTTGAAATGGATAATCTTCCAATTGGACTTTTTGGAAACTTTTATTCACATCAACTGACATTCTTTTTACTCAATAATAATGATGTCAAAAATATCAAACAAATTTTTAATAAATGTAATTTAAATGTCAGTCGGATAATTTTAAAAAGTTTTGCACAAGGCATGAGTTTAATTAACAATAATAATAATTTAGAAACTTTTTTTAATATTGATTTACGTAAAAATTTTTCTCAAATCAGTTATTTTGAAAAACACTCCTATAGATATTCACAAAAATTTAAGTTTGGAACAGAAATAATTATTAATGATATTTCAAAAGTTTGTTCTTTATCACAGAACAAAGTAAACTTGCTATTAAAAGAAATTAATTTTAGCGTGTCTTTTAATGATAATAAATATTTGGATAAAAAATATTTTGACGAAAACAAATATAGAAAAGTCAGATTAAATCTTATTCGAGAAGTAATAAGCGCAAGAATAAGAGAAATTATTGATATATTTTTATTTAAAAACACTAACCTTAAAAATTTTATAAATAATAAAAAAGTTTTTATAAATATTGAAGATGAAATATTTAAGATTAATTTAAAACATATTTTGTTAGAAAACTTTGAGGATTTAATCGAACCAACTATAAACTTTCAAACCCAAGATGAACTTTTTAATTCTTGTATATCTTCTGCAGAGCTTATTTTTAGGGGCTGGTCTAAGGAAGCTTTACCAATCATTCAAACTAAAAAATCAGCAATTTCTCGTATATTTTCCTCTATATTTGATTAGAAAAGTTGTTTTATTCTGAAACATTTATTGTTTTAAGCCCGCAGCCCTAAGACTATATAAGTTTTCAATGCAAGAAATTTTTCAAAAGACTATATCCAAATCAGTTGAGCTAGAAGGCATTGGACTTCATTCAGGAGTAAAAACTAAAATTAAAATTTTGCCAGCAAAGGTTAACACGGGAATAGTGTTTAAAAGAATTGATATTAAAAAAGATAATTTGATAGAGGCAAACTATAAAAATGTTTTTTCTGCAAGGCTTTGTACTTCTTTAAAAAATAAATCTAATATATCAATTTCGACCGTTGAACATTTAATGGCAGCTTTTTACATGATAGGTATAGATAATGCTTTAATAGAGGTTAATGGACCTGAAATTCCGATAATGGATGGGTCATCAAAAAATTTCGTTGAAACAATAAAAAATGTTGGATTAGAAACTTTAAATGGAAAAAGAAAATTTTTAAAAATTTTAAGAACTATTGAAAATCAAGAAGGAGAGAAATTGATTGCAATAAAACCATCGAGCCTTGGATTGGAAGTCAACTTTCAACTAGATTACAAAAATGAAATTATTGGAAAACAACAAAATACAATTAATTTTTCAAAAGATGATTTAGAAAATATATACAGTTCAAGAACTTTTTGTCTTTATGAGGATATAGCAGAAATCAAAAAATATGGACTTGCAAAAGGTGGCTCATTAGATAATGCTATAGTTGTTCAAGACAATAAAGTGCTCAATAAAGATGGGTTAAGAAATGACAAGGAATTTGTAAATCACAAGATTTTAGATTTAGTAGGTGATTTCTTTTTATCAGGATTTAGAATTATTGGAAATATAAAAAGTGTTCAAGGAGGACACCAATTAAGTACCTCTTTTATAAAAAAAGTGTTTGAGCAAAAAAATAACTACCTTTTTTTAGAGCTTGAAAATGTAGACTATAAGAAAAAAGGTTTTGTAGTCCAAAACCAAAAAATTGCAGCTAGCGCTTAATTTAAATAAATTTACCCTTCAAGATATTTTTGGTATAAACCATTTTTATGGATAAAATACTTAAAATTCTAATAATTTCTTTTTTTTTATTAGTTTCTTGTTCCAAAGATAAAGCTGATCAAGATATTAATTTTAAAAATAAAGAATATATCCAGACTTACATCCAGGCAGTTGAAGCAATGAATAGCGGGGATTTATTTTTTGCGTCAAAAAAATTTAGTGAAGTCGAGTTAGCTTCACCTTCGATTGAATATTCCTCTAAAGCAGCATTATTATCAGCTTTTTGTTTATATTCTTTAAATTTTTACCCTGAAGCAAAAGAAAGTATGAAAAGTTTTATAAAAAAATATTCTGCAGATCCAAGAGTTTCTTATGCAGAATATATTTTAGTTATGATCTCGTATGAACAAATTAGAGATGAAGATAAAGATATTAAACCTCTTTTAGAAACAGATTTGTTAATCAGAGATTACGTAAAAAAATATCCTGATACAGAATATGCTTTAGACTTAAAATTTAAATTAGGTTTGGTTAGAAATCAACTAGCTGCGAAAGAGCTATATATTTCAAAATATTATATAAAAAAAAAAAAATGGATTCCAGCAATTAACAGACTAAAGAAAATTATAAATATCTATGATGATACAGTTTTTGTTGAAGAAGCTCTGCATAGATTGGTTGAAATTTATTATACTGTAGGTTTAGAACAAGAAGCTAAAGCAACAGCAGGTTTACTTGGTTATAATTACAATTCTAGTGAGTGGTATGAACAGTCCTACAAGATTTTAAATAAAGATTATAAAATTTTGAAAACAGAGACCTCTAAAGAAGAGGAAGATGGTTTAATAAAAAGAACTATCAAAAAAATATTAAATTAAAAGTATGAATAAAGAAAAAGAGACATTAAAAAGATATCAAAAGTATCTCGATGAGCTTAAAGAACATAATAATCTATATTACAATCATGACTCACCCAAAATTTCAGACGCTAAGTATGATGCTTTGAAAAAAAAGATTATTAATCTAGAAAATAAGTATAAATTTTTAAAAAAAGATTCTAATTCAACTAGTTTAGAAGTAGGTGCTCCCTTATTAAATAAGTTCAATAAAATTGATCATTTAAAACCGATGTTGTCTCTAAGTAATGCATTTGACAAAAAGGGAATGAATGATTTTTTAGCTAAAATTAAAAATTTTCTCAGTCTAAAATCAAATGAAATTGAACTTTCATCAGAGTTGAAAATTGATGGTATTTCTGCCTCTCTTACATATAAAAATGGTGAGCTTGTCAAAGGTGTTTCAAGAGGCGATGGCAAAACAGGAGAGGATATACTTAACAACCTTAAAACTATAAAAGGCATTCCACAATTTATTAAAGATAAGTTAGTGCCAAAACTTTTTGAAGTAAGATGTGAAGTATACATAACAAAATCTGATTTTGAAAAAATTAGCAATAACTTTGCAAACCCCAGAAATGCGGCCGGAGGTTCATTAAGACAAAAAAACCCTCGTGAAACGGCTAAAATTCCACTACGATATTTTGTACATGGATTTGGAATTATTGAGCCAATGATTTTTGAAACTCAATTTGAGTTTCTGAAAAAAGTAAAACAATGGGGCTTTCAAATAGATCCTAACAATAAGATTATTAAAGGAATTGATAAATTAGAGGAACATCATCGGAATTTAGAAACTATTAGATCATCATTAAATTATGATATTGATGGCGTAGTCTATAAAGTCAATAATATTGCTCTTCAATCCAGGCTAGGGAGCACCTCTAACTCTCCTAGATGGGCAATTGCATATAAATTTTCTTCAGAAAAAGCTACAACCAAGATTAAAGATATTGCAATACAAGTCGGCAGAACCGGAGCAATTACTCCTGTTGCTAAAGTTCAGTCTGTTAATGTCGGAGGAGTAGTAGTTTCTAATGCATCATTACATAATGAAGATGAAATCAATCGAAAAGATATTAGAATAGGCGATACAATTATTATTCAAAGGGCGGGAGATGTAATTCCGCAGGTTGTTTCTGTTGATAAATCAAAAAGAGGTTTGAATTCGAAAAAGTTTATTTTTCCTGATAAATGCTTATGTGGGGCTAAAACATTTAAAGAAATTAATTTATCAACATCAAAACAGGACGCAGTTAGAAGATGTTCTAAAGGATATAGTTGTAGTTTTATTGCAAAAGAAAAGCTTAAACATTTTGTGTCAAAAGAAGCGCTTAATATTGATGGTTTAGGTAAAAAAGTAATAGATAAATTTTGGGAGTTAAAAATCATTAGATATCCATCTGATATTTTTGATTTAAATTATAAAAAAATAATATTATTAGAGGGATGGGGCGAATTATCTGTTAAAAATCTAAGAGTTGCAGTAGAAAAAGCTAAAAAAATATCTTTGGAAAAGTTTATTTTTTCAATTGGTATAAGACATATTGGCCAAGAAAACGCTAAAATTTTAGCAAGTTTTTTTATTTCTATTGATAAATTTACTCAATTATTTGATGCAAATAAAAGAATAGGATTTCTAAAAAACCTCTCTGAATTAGATGGAATAGGGCAAACACAAATTAAATCTATAGAAAGTTTTTGCTCAAATAAAAAAAATTCAGATGTAACCAATAGTTTAATAAAAAAATTAATGATAAAGAATTTTCACAAAATAACAAAAAACGGTAAACTTTCCAATAAAACAGTAATGTTCACTGGCGGTTTTGAAAAAATAAGCAGATCAGAAGCAAAATCTTTGACTGAAAATAATGGAGGTAAAGTATTAGGCTCTATTTCGAAAAAGCTAAATTATTTAATAGTTGGCAATTCTAAACCAACGAAAAAAAAAATAGACAAGGCTAAAGAAATGAATATTAAGATTTTAACAGAAGTTGAATGGTATAAAATTTTAAATATTTGAACAACTTTTTTTTAACTTAACAACCTCTTTTTTATTCATATATTTCTTTAATTTGTTGAAAACATTTTTATGATATTCATCTAACCATTTTTTTTCTTTTTCATTAAGTAAATTTTTATCAATTAATGATTTATCAATAGGAGCTAAAGTTAAATTTTCAAATCTCAATCCACTACCATTCTTTTTAATTCTAACAAGATTTTCAATTCTAATCCCAAATTTATTTTTTTTATAGAAGCCTGGCTCATTAGATAAAATCATACCCTCTTTAAATTTAATCTTATTTCCTTTTGATATTGCTTGTGGACCCTCGTGTACATTTAAAAAATATCCTACGCCATGTCCAGTTCCGTGTGGATAATCTAAATTAATTTTCTTAAG
>MDTB01012969.1_pt1 | contig 37593 bp, 37 predicted proteins | sample 811161 | NCBI WGS metagenome assembly MDTB01 (sample SAMN05326650, study PRJNA326480) | marine metagenome | isolation source: seawater | place: Mediterranean Sea | collected 2009 | reverse complement strand
GATCTTGATAAGTTGTTATTTGCTTCAAAATCATGGGATAAAAAGAAAGATAGAATTATTTTTGATGAAAGTATCTATGATGTGTCCACATCTAATTGGGTATCAAATTTTAGCGGAATAAATGGCAGGCCAAGTGATTTAGAGTTGTATGAGGCTTTTAAGACTAACTTCCAAATATATGAAGATCTAGAAACAAAATTTTATACACTCAGTTTTAGAAGTCTATCACCTAAAATTTCAAAAGAAGTCTTAGAGAATGTAATTTTCAAAGTTAATGAAAATCTTAAGAATAAAGATATTCAGAGTGCAAAAAACTCAATAACCTATCTTCAATCTCAATTAAGTAAAACAACTTCTACGGATTTAAAAAACATTTTCTACGGGATGATCGCCGATCAGACAAAAAAAATTATGATTGCTCAAGGGGAAGAAGATTATATTTTTAAAGTTATAGATCCCCCTTACTTAGCAGAAAATAGATCAAGTCCTAAAAGACGACTAATTCTTTTTACAGCCTTTTTAATTTCCTTTGCTATGTCTTTAACTTTTTTTCTCATTTTAAATTTACTGAATATGGAACTAATTGTTAGAAAAAACTTTCCTTACTTGAAGATAATAGATGAGGAGAAATGAAGATATTAGTTACTGGGGCGGCAGGTTTTATAGGTTTCCATGTAGCAAATGATTTAATAAAAAAAGGCAATGAAGTTTATGGAATTGATAACATAAATTCATACTACGAAGTAAATTTAAAAAAAGATAGATTAAAAATTCTTAATAAAAACAATAATTTCTTTTTCAAAAAACTTAATATTGAAGATAATTTAAAAATTCATTCGCTATTTAAAAAATTCAAACCTGATGTGGTAGTGCATCTTGCAGCTCAAGCAGGTATAAGACACTCTCTTGATCACCCAAGAGATTATTTCATTTCTAATTCCTTGGGAACCTTTAATATCTTGGATGCTTCAAAGACTTTTGGCATCAAGCATTTGGTTATTGCCTCAACAAGTTCCATTTACGGCGCAAATACAAAGATTCCTTACAATGAAGATATGCTTTCCGATCATCCAATACAATTTTATGCAGCCACCAAGAAAAATTGTGAAACCATGGCGCATTCATACAGTCATCTTTATAAGATTCCTACAACAGTTTTGAGATTTTTTACTGTATATGGTCCTTGGGGAAGACCAGATATGGCTTTGTTCAAGTTTACTAAAAGAATATTAGAAGGAAAGCCAATTGAGGTTTTTAATAATGGAAATCATAAAAGAGATTTTACTTTCGTTTCGGATGTTTCAAATGTAGTAAAAAAAATAATAAATAAAATTCCTAAACCAGATAAAAATTGGGATCCTTTGAAGCCTAGCGCTTCATCTTCAAGCGCACCTTTTAAAATATTTAATGTTGGATATGGTAAACCTATCAAGCTTGATGAATTCATTTTGCACCTAGAAAAGGTTCTCAACAAAAAAGCAAATAGAATTTACAAACCTTATTCTCAAGGAGAAATTATTGATACCCATTCTGATACAAGAAAGTTAGAAAAGTATATTGGGTACAAACCAAAAATAGACTACAAAGAGGGTATTATTAAGTTTGTTGAATGGTATAAAAGTTATTATTAAATCTAGATGAGCATAAAAAGCAGAAAAAAAAAGAAAGCTTTAATTACTGGCATAACGGGCCAAGATGGGTCATATTTAGCAGAATTTTTAATTGATAAGGGCTATGAAGTCCATGGGTTAAAGAGGAGATCTTCTTCATTTAATACAAAAAGAATTGATCATATTTATGAGGATCCACATACTCTCAACAAAAAACTTATTCTTCATGATGGTGATTTAACAGATTCGTCCAGTGTAGTAAGTGTAATTTCAGATATAAATCCAGACGAAATTTATAACTTAGGGGCGCAATCTCACGTTGCCACTTCTTTCAAGACTCCAGAATATACTTCTGAAGTTGATGCTCTAGGAACTCTAAGAATACTCGAGGCGATAAGATTTCTTGGGTTGAGAAAAAAAGTTAAATTTTATCAAGCTTCAACTTCTGAGTTATACGGACTTGTTCAAGAAACACCGCAAAAAGAAACGACTCCATTTTATCCAAGAAGCCCATATGCAGTCGCAAAGTTATTTTCTTACTGGATTACGATAAATTATAGAGAAGCTTATGGAATATATGCTTGTAATGGGATTTTGTTTAACCATGAATCCGAAAGAAGAGGTGAGACTTTCGTGACTAGAAAAATTACAAGAGCTCTTTCAAGAATATTCTACGGATTGGAGGACTGTTTGTATTTAGGAAATTTAGACTCTCAAAGAGATTGGGGTCATGCGAAAGATTATGTAGAAATGCAATGGTTAATGCTTCAACAAAAAAAACCCAATGACTATGTTATTTCATCAGGAGAACAACACTCAGTAAGGAGTTTTGTGGAGAAAGCAGCTTTCTATATTGGTTTAGAAATTTCTTGGAAAAATAGTGGTATAAATGAAGTAGGCTATGTAAAAAAAATTAGTGATAAAAAAAATAAAATATTAAAAGATGGTGACGAAATCATTAGAATTGATTCTAATTATTTTAGACCAACTGAAGTTGATTCTTTATTAGGTGATTCATCAAAAGCAAAAAAGGAATTAGGTTGGGAGCCAAAAATTTCTTTTGATCGGCTTATTGAGGAAATGATGCAAAATGATATGAGTCAGGCTAAAAAAGAAGTAATTTTAAAAAAAGAAGGTTATTAAATTGACTTGTCTTTCTAAAATAAATTCAGTATTTATTGCTGGCCACAAAGGAATGGTTGGTTCAGCAATAAAAAGGAATATTGAAAAAAATTTTCCTTCGTTAAATATTTTAGTTGCTGATAAAGAATCCTTAAATTTAGAATCTCAAAAAGATGTTAAAGATTTTTTCTTAGAACATAAGCCTGAAGGTGTGTTTCTCTCAGCCGCTAAAGTAGGTGGTATCTCAGCAAATAATACCTATCCAGCTGACTTTATTGAGAGAAACTTACTTATTCAAACAAATGTTATTCAAAATGCATTTCATTCTGGCTGCAAAAGACTAATTTTTTTAGGAAGCTCTTGTATCTATCCTAGAGATTGTCCACAACCTATGAAAGAAGAAAATTTATTAACTGGTATTCTTGAGAGTACTAATGAATCTTACGCGATAGCTAAAATCGCCGGCATAAAATTATGTGAGGCATATAATCGACAATATGAAACTGATTTTAGATCATTAATGCCGACAAATTTATATGGGTATGGTGATAATTATGATTTGTCATCAAGCCATGTAATTCCCGCATTACTAAGAAAAGCTCATGAAGCAAAAATAAACAAACTTCAATCTTTTAAAGTTTGGGGAAGTGGAAAAGCATTTAGAGAATTTTTATTTGTTGATGATTTAGCAGAAGCCTGTATTCATATTTTTAATCTTTCAAAGAAACATGTCCTTTCACAAACTACTCTTAATTGTTCTCACATAAACGTAGGATCTGGAGAAGAGATTAGTATTAAAAATTTAGCAGAATTAATTTCACAAATTGTTGGATACAAAGGTGAAATAGTTTTTGATTCATCTAAACCCGACGGAACTAAAAGAAAGCTGCTCAATTTGCAAAAGATAAATGATTTAGGGTGGAAGTCTTCTACTACTCTCGAGGAAGGACTAAAGAAAACATATTCGGATTTTTTAAAGAGATGTGATGAGTATAAAAATTTATCTTGATATTTTTAAAAATAAAAGTTTTTGTTTATGTCTTACATTAAAGTCTTGTTAAAATGATAAAACCTAAATTTTCAAAAAAAATTCTTATTTTCCAAAATTTTACTTTTTAAAGATGAATGAATCATTATTAGTCCCAGTCTCTATTGCCGAGCTTCTTGATAAAATTTCTATTCTTGAGATCAAGAAAATGGAGCTTGCAGATCCTGAAAAATTATCGCATGTTGACCTTGAATTAAATGCTTTGAAAACAATAGCTAAAGAAAATGACCTCCTTGATTTATTCAAAGATGACTTATATTTTGATTTAAAAAAAATAAATCTAGACCTATGGCATATTTGTGACTTAAGACGTAAGCAGGAATTACTTCAGGATTTTGGTGAAGATTTTATTAGAGAGTCTAGGCGCGAATACCTTACAAACGATAAAAGAGCAGCAATTAAAAACGAAATCAACAAAAAGTGTAATTCTTTCATACGCGAAGTTAAGAGTTATGACTAGTGAGATAATTCATGCTTAAGAGCGGACACTAGAAGGACTCTAATGAAAAAACCAGTAATAATTATTCAAGCAGGAGGACGAGGTAGTCGTCTAAGACACCATACGTGGAATAAACCTAAAGCCCTTGTATCATATGCAGGCAGACCTATTCTCTTTCACATTTTCGATAGTTTTCCTAACTCAGAATTTATTGTAATAGGAGATTATCACTTTGATGTAATCGAAAGCTATCTGAAAGTAGTTCCTCCTGGTGTTGACTACACTTTAATTAAAGCTGAAGGAAAAGGCACAATGTCTGGTATAGCTGAATCTTTAAAATTAATCGAAGATGATGCTCCAATAATTTTGCTTTGGAGTGACGTATTATTTTCTAAACCTCCAAAACTAAAATTTCCTAAAAATCCAGTTGTATATCTTACAAATGATTTTGTTTGCAGATGGGTTTATAGTTTTGATAAAAATAAACTATTAGAAAATCCTGGTAATGACAACGGCGTAATGGGATTCTTTTATTTTCCTAATAAATTGAAACTTGAAAATATTCCGAATGAAGGAGAGTTTGTAAAATGGATTTCCAATCAAGATATTAATTTCGACGTAAAGACAATTAAAGGCGCATCAGAGCTTGGAGATTTTCAGACACTGGAAGATGCAAATCTTAGAGAAGGTTTCTGTCGTTTCTTTAACGATGTAAAAATTGAAAAAGACGAAGTAATAAAGAAAGTTATAGATCCTGACTATAAGGTAGTTCACGAAAGAGAATTAGCATGGTATGACGAAGTTACTACTTTGGGTTATAAAAACGTACCAAAGATAAAATCAAAAAATCCTTTAGTTATGGAAAGAATTTTTGGCTCTCATGCATATGAATTTGAAACTTTATCGAACTCAGAACAAAAAAAACTTCTTGATAATTATTTAGATACTCTCAATACGCTGCATGGTCTTAAATCAGGGCCCCCGTCGGTAGAAGACTTAAGAGAAGTTTACATAGATAAAACTATTTCAAGAGTTTTTGAAGTTTCTCATTTAATTCCTAACTTTACAAAAGACTCTATGACAATAAACGGGCTAAAAGCTAAAAACATATTCTCTGAACAAAACAGATCTATGTTTAATGACATTTTTGACTTAATTGAAGTTCAGGATTTCTCTTCAATTCACGGAGACTGCACATTTTCTAACTCAATTGTAGATAAAAATTTAAATGTAAAGTTAATTGATCCTAGAGGTTATTTTGCAAAGCCAGGTATCCTTGGCGATCCTAATTATGACTTTTCAAAGCTCTATTACTCAGCTGTAGGTGGATATGACCTTTTTAATCGAAGAGCATTTAAACTTCATTTTGATGATGAGACAGCTGAAATAATTATGCCAAAACCTCTTATGCAAGATCTTGCACTTTCTATTTTTCAGGAAAGTTTTTCTAAAAGACAATTACTGAGTATTAAAATCATTCATGCACTGATTTGGTTATCCTTGTCCGGTTATGCCAAAGATGATTATGATTCCGCAATAGGATCTTTTTACTTAGGACTATACTGGCTTGAGGATGCTTTAAAATGAAATCAAGTATTATTCTTTCTTCTTTACCACATACTTGGCTCTTTGATTTAGATGGTTCTATAGTAAGCCACAATCAATATAAAATAGGAAAAGATAAGCTTTTACCAGGTGTGAAGAGTTTTTTTTCATCAATTCCACAAGATGATATGGTGATATTGTTAACCGCTAGAAAAAGTAAATATGCCAGTCAAACAGAAAAGTTTCTGAAAAAAAATAAGTTAAAGTTCGATATCATAATTTATGATGTTCCCGTAGGTGAGAGAATTCTAGTAAACGATTTAAAGCCCAGAGGATTAAACACCGCATTAAGTTTAAATTTACAAAGAGATATTGGATTATCAAACTACAATATTAAGATAGACGAGAAAATATAATATAAATTAATTAAAAATAAGAAATTTATCTACTATAGGGAATTTTCAGATTAGATCTTGAACTAGAAAATTTATTAATTTTTGGTTCAACTTTTTTATAACTGAAGAAATATCAGAATACTTTAAAGCTTCACAATGACGAATTATCTCAAAATTTTTTCTTTATTTAAGTTCCAAATTCTTTTTATTTCTACAATAACAATAATTATAACTCTTGGAGAAATATTGATTTTTTATTTCCTTGCTCCATTTTTAGGAGATGGGGCAAAGACTTTGGACTATTTCGACCCATTTTTTCCTTTTGACATATCAAATAATATATTTTTTATATTCATTGCCTTGATCAGCTTTGTTTTTATTTTAAAAAATATTTTGTATTTTTTGGTTCCAGAACTCACAAAAAATATAGGTACTTATTTCATGAAAAATATAGTAAGAGATACCTTAGTGTTAAATTCCAGGAACACAGAAAGTAGGAAAGAAATTTTGGGAAGCCTTGAGTTAGTAGACTCTTTATCTCAAGTTATAAGAAGCTCAATTACAGTAATAACCAATTTATTTATTTTGTTAATAATGTTGCCATTTGGATTTTATATTCTTCCAGACGGAGCAACGTTAATTGCTTTTATACTGTTGGTATCTTTTATTTTTTTAGCATATTTTTCTAAGATCATTATCGATAGGTATGGAGAAATTATTGCTAAAAATATTGGTCCAAGAGTATCTACTTTCTCAAAAATAATCGAAGCTAATAATGAAATAGTTTTGAATGATTTTGAAAAAAAATTTAGCAATGATTTCTCTAAAAAAGATACAAAAATTAGAGTATCTGGAAGGAATAATACCTTCATTTCTAACTTTCCTCGCTCTTTCTTAGATTATCTTCTGCTTATTTTTATCGCTTTCACTCTTATGCTTTCATCAAACGATTTAGGTGTCTCATCCAGCTTGCTTCTTGCTTATATAATTGTTGCTCAGAGATTTATGCCTTATGTTCAATTATGCCTCACAAATTATTCTAGGATCAGAAGTCACATTAAACAATCTGAAAAACTTTTCCAAAATTTTGATCATTTAATTGAATCTAAACAGAGTGTGGAGCAACCAAGTTTTGCCGAGAATATTTATTCAATAAATTGCGATCAAATAAAAATGTATTTCCCAGATAAAAATATGATTGATTATGAAAGTTTTGAATTTAAAGAAGGGATAAATGTGATGACTGGCCCAAGCGGTAAAGGGAAAACAGTTCTTTTGGATTTAATTGCAGGTATTTTAAAGCCTTCTTCAGGAAAAATTATCTTTAATAAGAATCACGATTCTAACTTTTTAAATGTAAATTTCTTTAAGGATAAAGTTTTTTATTTAAGACAAAATAATTTATTTTTATTTGATGATGTCTCTGAGTTTACTACTAATTTTAGAATTGATAATGATCTATCTCTCTCCTTAGGAATAGAAGAATTTAAAAATACAAAGATCCAAAAACTTTCAGGCGGTCAACTTCAAAGGCTCTATATATCTGCTGCTATTTGCTCTAATAAGGATATTATTTTATTAGATGAACCATCTAATAATTTAAATCAAGACTGGATAAAAGTAATGGTAAAAGAAATTATAAAAAAAAATAATTCGTCTATATTAATATTGACTTCTCACGATGAATTTTTGATAAATGAAATAAAAAATCAAACTGACTCAAAATCAAGCATCTTTAAACTATGATCAAAAAATTAATAATATTTGGAGCTGGTTCAATAGGTAACCATTATGCAAATGCAGCAAAGAAATTAGGTCTTGATGTAGAGGTTTTCGATACTAGTGAAGCTGCTTTACTGAGGATGAAAAAGCAAATTTATCCAGAAAGATACGGAAAATGGGATGATTCTATTAAGTTGCTCAATGATAAGCCTGAATTGTTTTCTGAAAACGACTTAGTTTTAATCGGTACCCCGCCTGAGCACAGAATAAGAATTTTAGAGGAAAATTTAAGAAAGGGCGCCAAAAATTTTTTAATTGAAAAGCCCTTTTCTACTCCTGGTTCGATTGCTTTAGATCTATTTAAAAAAGAAATAGCAGAAGGAGTTAATTTTTTTAGTGGTTATAATCATACAAATAGCAAGGTTTATGATAGTTTTATTAAAGACATTAAAAAATCTAATCTTGGTCCTTTAAAGAACTGCCATGTAAATTGGAGAGAGTCTTGGGATGGGATTCTAAAAGCACATTTCTGGATGAATTCAATTTATGAGTCCTATCTGGGTTATTCTGAAAGAGGAGGCGGTGCAATGTCAGAACACTCTCATGGGATAAACTTAGGTATATCAATTATTGAAGAATTTGATGAAATAACAACTCTTAAAGACGTTAATTTTGAATATGATTCGGATAAAAAAAATTACGACAAATATTTCAATTCAAAAATAGAAGCCAAAAATTCTTTTTTAATAGTAACTCAGGATACTATTTCAAAACCTACTAGAAAAGAAGCAGACCTGAACTTTAAAAACGGGAAGGCCAAAATTATTTTTGGTTCTGATTCTGATAAATATTTTGTTGAGTCACCTGCTGTTAAAATTGAAGAAAATTTTAAAAAAGAACGAGCCGATGATTTTATATACAACCTTAAAGTAATTACTAAAGGAAATTCCGACCTCATTACAAAGTTTAATTGCGGAAGTAAAACTCAAGAAATAATTGATAAAGCTTGGAAATTTTTTTAGGACTATAAAAAAGGCCTCATTTTAATGCGAATTATCAAATATGAAATTTTTACTAGTAAGTAACTCTCCTATACAAAATTCATCATATGAGAAGTTTTTTAAAGATAGAAATATAAAATTTCAATCAGTAAGCGGAGAAACTATTTCACCCTATATCAAAAAGAATGCGACAAATTTAAGTTTTCTTTCCCAAATTCAAAGAGCAATTTTTTTTGGAAACAATTCTTTTAATTCTTATTCTTATTATCATTCCGCATTTAAAGTAAAGAGATCTGAAACTATGATTTTTAACCTCTGTTTGAAATTTTTTTCTTATTTTGGACGATATTTCCCTAATTTTTCCAAAAAAATTCTTCTCATTTTTGATCAGATTCGACTGAGAATTTCTAATAAACTCAACGAGCAATTTGATGCTGTTATCTTTTCTGGAATTTTTAGCACAAAAGATGAGTTAAATTATTTTTACAGAGCAAAAAAATCGAAGATTCCTTGTATTTATAGTCCTTACAACTGGGATAATCCATCCTCAAAATTATATATTCCTTCAATTGGTTTCGATAAGACCATTTCATGGGGCAAGCAAATGACTGATTATTTAAAGAAAAGTGAGAATAACTTTGGAAATTTAGTAGAGTCATTTCCTTTAAGATTAGAATATTTGAATGAAATAAAAAAAGATAGAAACCTATTTAAATCAAAAAAAATATTGATTGCTTTGAGCCAAAAGGACAACAAAGAACTTTTAAATATGTTTTCTGAGTTATCTTGTCTTGAAAAGTCAGATCAAATTGAACAGGTCATATTAAGGCCTCATCCCCAAAATAGTTTGAAATCAGAAGATATAAAAAAGATATTAGGAATTTCAAAAATCTTTAAATTAGATTCATCTTATGAAGAAGTTTTAGGCAGAAGGGAATCTAATATTATTCCTATGACAGATAATATTTTTAGAGAAAATTCATTAATCTCTCTGAAGAAAAGTTTGAAAGATATTGATCTTTTAATTTGTGAGGCAGGTACGTTGTGTCTTGAAGCTGGATATTTAGAAATTCCTGTTATTGGCTTAATGAATAATCCTTTTCAGGTAACAGCAAGTATGTATGGACATTTTGATCATTTTAAGGATTTAACTACAATGCCATGGTTCAAACCAATATTTTCAATTTCAAATATAGATAAGGTAGTTTTGAATTTTATTGATAGCTTTGAATCAAAGTATACTAATAATTTTAAAGATTTAAGTTACTTTCTTTCAACAGAAAGCTTGAACGAAAAAAGTTTACTTTGAAAATTTGAAAAATATGAATATTCTAAAAAATAAAGGAACTTTTATAATTGCTGAACTTGCTCTGAGTCATGAAGGCTCCCTGGGACAAGTTTTTGCTTATATAGATGCACTTTCAGATATCGGAGTAGATGCAGTGAAACTCCAGCATCATTCTTCTCTATTTGAGTCTTCTGTTCATGAAAAATTTAGAGTAAATATTTTTCCACAGGATAAAACAAGATCGGATTATTGGGAAAGAACTTCCTTTAGTTTGAAAGAATGGAAAGAAATATCTAAAAAATGTAAGGAAAAAAATATCTCCTTCGCATGTACTCCCTTTTCTATTGGTTCACTGAGAGAATTGATAGATATAGGCGTGGATATATTGAAGATTGGATCCGGCGAGAGCTTTTCGTCTCCTGACCTCATTGATGAATGTTTTAAATCTAAATTACCTCTTTTGATAAGCACGGGAATGGCATCTGATATCGAAATAGAAGAAATTAAAAAAAGGATAAAGAAAACTAAAAGCTTTGCTGGAATTATGCAATGCACTTCAATGTATCCTACTCCATTAGAGAAAGTAGGTCTTAATGTTCTTGAAGAATATAAAAAAAGTAAGATACCAGCTGGTCTTTCAGACCATTCTGGCTCCACAACACCCTCGCTGTTTTGTATCGCCAAGGGTTATGATTTTTTAGAAGTTCATGTCTGCTTTGATAAAAGAATGTTCGGTCCAGATATAAAAGCTTCATTAACTTTAGAGGATCTGTCTAGAGTAGTTAATTTCCGAAACGAGCTAAATTTAATAAATGAAAATCCTGTAAATAAAAATGAAATTTATAATGAAATGAAAGAAATGAGGAACCTTTTTGGCAGAAGCATAGCTTTAAAAGTATCCCAAAAAAAAGGACATATAATCAGAAAAGAAGACATTCTGATGAAAAAACCAGGTTCAGGTTTAAGTTATGAATTTTTAGATAAAGTCCTAAACAGGAAAATTGTTAAAGACTTACCTGCAGATCATTTTATTTCTTTAGAAGACTTGGAATGAAAAGGAAAATCGCAGTTGTTATTTCTGCTCGAGCAAGTTACGCAAAGTTTAAATCTTTATTGAGGCATCTTAAAAGAGATAAAAAATGCGACTTGAAAGTTATTGCTGCTGCATCAATGAACTCATTAAAATATGGATTAGCATCAGATATTGTTGAAAAAGATGGTTTTGAGATAGATTATCGTGTTGAGAGTTTAACTGAGAACGATTCATTATTTGGTTCGGCAAAAACTGCTTCTGCAACATTAAATGATTGTGCAATAATTTTCTCTCAAGAGAAGCCAGATATAGTCGTTGTCATGGGAGATAGGTATGAAGTTCTGCCCATTAGTATTGCATCCTCATATCAGAACATAACACTTGCTCATATCCAGGGCGGGGAAGTTACAGGAAACATTGATGAAAAAGTTAGACATGCGATAACAAAATTAGCAGATTACCATTTTGTATCTAATGAACTAGCAAGAGAGAATGTTTATCAAATGGGCGAAGATAAAGAAACTATATTTAATGTAGGTTGTCCCTCCATTGATATAGCAAAAGAAATTCTTGAAAGAGGTAATATAAAATTAAATAAGTTGGTAACTGGAGTCGGAAAGGACTTAGATTTTAACTCAGAATTTAACGTTGTGATGTTTCATCCAGAAACTGAATTTTTACGAGATATTCCTTCTAATATAAAACATCTCACCAACATACTTTCTGATTCAGATATACCCACTGTTTGGTTTTGGCCTAATTCAGACCCTGGAAACGAAATAATAACCAAAGAAATTAGAGCTAAAAGAGAAGCGGGACTTTTGAAGAATTGCCTTTTCGTAAAGACACTAAATCCCAGTATTTTTTTGTATTTACTTAGTAAAGCAAATTGTTTGATTGGTAATTCAAGTGCTGGAATTAGAGAATCTAATTTTCTAGGTCTTCCTGTTATAAATATTGGAAGAAGACAAGAGGGGAGAGAAAGAGGTGAAAACGTTATAGATTGGAATTTTGACAGCGAAGAAAGCTTGCTCGAACTTATATCTAAATTTCCAAAAAATGATTTTTCCTCTGGCAACGTATACGGAGTTGGTGACGCAGGAAAGCAGATAAGTAAAATACTTATGGAAGTTGAACTAATATCTTCAAAAAGATTTCAAAAAAGACCTCTTGCAGAATGAAAGTTTGTTATATTCCTTGCCGAGCAGGTTCTAAATCTATTCATAAAAAAAATCATCTAATGATTCAGGGCAAACCTTTGTTTCAGATTGCAATTGATCAGGCGAAATCTTTAGATGCTTTTGATAAAATTATCGTCTCGACTAATGATGATTTGATTCTTTCTACTCAACAGTCTTCCGAAGTTATCCTTTTAGAAAGACCTGAAGATTTGTCATTATCTGAAAGTACAACCGATGTTGGTATTTTCCATGCCTTACAAGAATTATGTATTGATAAGGGGGCATTGAGCGTTCTCCAATGTACCTCTCCTCTCAGGAAAGATAGCACAATCATTGAAGGTCTTAAGCTAATTGATAAGTATCCTCAAGCCACTGTAATATCAGTTAAGCAAGTCTTTGATTCTCATCCAGCAAGAATTTATAAATTAAAGGAAAATGGTTATATAGAGAGTTATCTGCCTTCAGAAGAAAAAAAAAGAAGGCAAGATCTATCTATTGCTTATCATAGGAATGGAGTTTTTTATGGAACCAGCATTGAGAGAATGCTTAAAGAGAAAATTCTCATTTCAAATAAAGTGATTCCATTAGTATGCGATGATAATGAGTCAGTTAATATCGATAATTTTATAGATTATAAATTAGCAGAATTACTTTCCGAGGTCTAAAAATGAGTTTAAAGCATAGGTTAGTGATTGCAGATAAGGAACAATTAGAAACAAAAACTAAAGAAATGCTGAAAAATTTTTTTAAAATCTCACATTTTAAAGGCAACACCCAAGAACTGATGAGTTTTCTTAAGGACGGTGACTTTCTCTGGATTAGGCTGGAGCATTACCTTGATCAACCCTTTTTTTCAAAATGTCCAAACATTAGATGCATTTTGACAAATACTACTGGGTTAACTCATATTAACGAAGAGATGGCTGCCAAGAGGAAAATTAAAATCTTTAATTTAAACCCTGAAGATAAACTTTTAGATCAAATTTCTTCCACTTCCGATCATAGTGTTGGGTTATTTTATAATTTAGTGCGAAATATTAATTTAGCAACTCATGACGTCAGCAAAGGAAATTGGGATAGAAGTAAATTCAAAGGGAGGCAAATAGATAGTCTTACAATTGGGATAATTGGTTTTGGCAGAGTAGGAAAAAAAATTAATTCCCAGCTTAAGTATTCTGTCAAAGGGGTTTTATTCTTCGATGTTGAAGAAGTGAGCTTTCCAAATGATCAGCTTAACCTTGAAAAAGTTTCTAATTTAGGAAACTTGCTGAGTAGATCTGATGTTATTTTTATTTGCACTAAGGAGCAAGACAACAGAGTTAGTGTCGTAAATAAGGATAATATAAATAAAATCAAAAAAGGAGCTTATTTAATAAATACATCTAGAGGTTCTTTAATGGATTTTGATGCTTGTTACCAAGCATTACTAGAGAATAATCTTTCTGGTCTAGCCATAGATGTTTATGAAGGAGAAGAAAGAGGACATATGCTTCATAAGTCAGTCCTAAACAGCGTTTATAAACACAATTTAATTATTACACCTCATTTAGCAGGAAATACTAAAGAGGCTTGGGAGTTATCTGAAAAAGTCGTTGCAGAAAAGTTAATAAATTTTATCAATTAAATGAAAAAAAAATCTTTAGTAGTTTCATACAATGACTTAGAGGATGATATAGCCAAACCATATTTCCTTTTCAAAGTATTAGAAGAATCCTCTTTTGAATCAATTTTTCTTATAAATAACTCCCAAAGAAAAAAAGAGTTTTTAAAACTTTACAAAGCAAATTATATTCTTCTGAAAAAAATACAACTTATTAACTTGTTTTATTTAATTATAGGATTTTTTGTCTCATTTTTACCTTCTTATAAAATTAAAAAGAAATATGAAGACATTGCTTTTAAGAGTTTTTGTGTATCAGCGAGACATAGAGTTGGAGGCATAAGCCTAATTAGCCCAGTAAAACTTTATCTTATCAAAGCAAGGTTTTTTCTTATGAAAATTACTACTATAGGATTTTTGTTTTGTAGGATATCAATTCATAAAAACGTTGAAAATGTTGTCTTAGATGAAAGACATAAGCTGCCCGAATCCTTTATTTTTTATATCGCTCTAACAAACAATATACCAGTCATTCAATATACAAGGGGTCCCTATAAAAACTCAATTGGAGTAAAAAAATTAACCAATAGTAATTGGTGGCATCATCCTCTTTCAGATACAAAGGCTATTTTTTCAAAAAATATAGACGATTCTCAATTTCCTGAAGATTGGGAAGAACTGTTAATTCAAGAGTTTGAAAAAAGATATAAAGAGAATCATTGGTACGATAGAGACTTAACAGTAGGAAATAAAAATATCGATAGTTTTGAAAGCTTATTCAAAGAAAAAAAAGAAGATTATGCTTTGATCGTTCCTCATATTATGTGGGATGCAACGTTTAGTTATGGAGAGAATATATTTCAAGATTATCTTTCATGGTTAATCAAAGTTTTGGAATTAGCTGCAGAAGTTGATCTTAAATTTTTCTGTAAACTTCATCCCGATCTAATTTGGAAATCTCATAGGATTGAAAAAGGCTTTGATCACCTGACTTTCATAAATTCAAAAATTAAAGAATTAGGTGCTAGCAATATTCAGATTTTACCTCCAGAGACAAATATTTCTCCCTTAAGTTTGATTCAAAATTCCAGAATAGTTTTAACTGTTAGAGGAACTGCTGGATTAGAAGCCGCTTGTTATGGTGTTCCTGTTTTGACTGGTGGTTCAGGAAGATATTCCTCTTTTGGCTTTACTGTAGATTCTAACTCAATAGAAGAATTTGAAAATAATTTTAAAAAAATAAAAGAATTCTCTGTCTTAAATGATAGTCAAATAAAGACTGCAAGAAAATTAGCTTATAGAATCTTTTTTCAAAAACCTTTGATGTTGGAGTCTATTAATCTTTCAAGAGATCTCTCCAGGGATATGAGTACGGAAGAATTTTCAAAAAGTTTTAACCCTCACAGATTCAATATGGATTTCAATAATTATAATTTTACGAATCTATTTAGAAATGATGAGTATGATATATATTCGAAATGAGTATAAATATTTTAGTACTACCCTCTAAATCTATTTATTGGAATCCGTCGTCTTTAGAAATTTATTTAAGAAATAAACTTAATGAGTATATAAAATTTTATTCCCCACAATCTTTTGAAAAATTAAAAACACCCAAAAGTTTAAGGAAGAGATTTTTTTTGGATTACCTAAGAATAAGAGTAAATAATTTCTCTTTGCCTGGTAATGATTTAGCATGGTGGGGAAGGTTAAACGAAATTGAAAATGTTCATGTGTCTGTCATTGGAAGTCCAAACCCAACCTATTTTAAAGAAGATTTAGATTCTGAGAGTGCACAAAGATGGCCAGTACTTTTTGGGTTTAAGCCAGTAAATTTTATATCTAAGGAAGAATCCTTAAAGTCTTTAACAAACTTCGACTATATATTGTCATCTTCAAGATTTGATGATTTATATTTTAATGTTCTTGTTAAAGCTAAGAAACTCGATATACCCATTGCTATGATAGATGCACACGATGATGAGCCTGTTTATGATCTTGGTAAGTCATATCTTTTGAACTCGCAACGGCATCCTTTTAATTTATTATTTAAGCAAGACTTACCAATCGGTTTAAGGTCTAACAAAATACTCCCATTGTCCCCACTTCCATATCCCTCAGGGAAAAACTATATTTTTAAAGAAACAAAGTCTTTTAAATCAATATTTTTTTCAGGGGCTGATCGTCCCAATATAACAAGATCAGATAGAGGCATAATTTGCAATTATATTGAACAGAATTTTTTAGATTCACGCATTTTCTTAAATAAACCTAAATTGCCTGAAGATCTTTACGAGTATCTAAATAAAGAGAGCCTAATTCAACTTTCTCCAAGTGGAAGGGTATGGAATTCATTTAGACATTGCTCTGCTGCTATAGATTCTCCAGTCCTCGTAATTCCTCAGAATGACTGTGAATTGACATGGGATGTATTCAAAGATGAAGAAAATTGCATAACTTACGATCCTAATAAGCTTGATGAAAAAAATTTAAATGCTTTGAGATCAAAAATTGAGACTGTGATCAACGACGATCATCTTTCAAAAAAAATTAGATATAACTATTTTGAGACAATAATGAAAAATTGTTCCCAGCTCAATGCAGCAAAATACTTACTAGAGAATTTAAAAGCTATAAGATAGTAAAACAACATTCATAATTCATAAATTTATTAGATTAAGATATTTTAAAAATAAAATTAATTTTTGACTTTAAAAATTTATAACTGAGACATGAGGAAGATCTTTCAAAGAATGATTAATAGCTTTTGTTTAAAATAATATAAAGTTATTTTCGTCAATTACTGATAGGATTTCGAATCAAATCCAAATAAGTTAATTTACAAAAACTTACACCAACTTTACTAAATATGTTCAGTTCTTCTAAAAAAATAAATTACATATCAGAAAAAGATTTATTTTCTATACAAATTGATGAAATTAGCCAAGGCTTTAATCAGTTAAAAGACTTCTTTGTTCTCAGGGATGATGACAATTTTATTATTTACGATAGGAAATGTGATCATAATGGAGGGAAACTTTGCGCATCTGAAAATTCAATTTTTTGCCCATTACATAATTGGGAATTTGACATAAATGAGGGTGAATATACAAATAAAGTTAAAAAGAAAAAAATTGATTTCATAGTTAAAGATGACAATATACTGATTGAGAAAGAAAATCTTTACCTTGATTTACCATCTCTTAATCGAAATAAAAAACATGAAATTAAATTAACTTTTTTTTCACATGCTTGTCTAATTTTTGAATCAAAGGATTTTTCTTTTGCTACAGATCCATGGATTGAGGGCTTTGCTTTTTCTGGAGGATGGTGGATCAATAATCTTCCTCCAAAAGGTTGGAAAGATAAATTAAATTCTTTAGATTTTATTTATATATCTCACAATCATCCAGACCATCTTAATGAATTTACTTTATCTCATCTTAGGAAAGATATGGCATTTATTGTTCCAAATTTTGTCTCAAAATCAGTCAAAAATGTATTAAAAAAACTAGGGTTTAAGAACATTTACTCCTTTGATTTCCAAAAATATTATAAATTCAGGGACTCTGATTTATTGATAACAATTCTTAAATCAGGTGATTTTAGAGATGATAGTGGATTGTACTTTTCCTACGGAGACTTTTCTTTCTTAACTTCCGTAGACTCAAATGATTTAAATTTCTCTCGACATCCCAAAAATGTCACAGTTTATGCATCAAATTTTGCAGGAGGAGCATCAGGATTTCCGCTGTGTTTTGATACTTTAAGCGAGATGGAAAAAAAAGATTATTCATCCAAAAATAGAAAAACTATTAGAGCTGTTGTTGCTAGCAATGTTAGAAAAATTAAGCCGAGGTTCTTCTTGCCTTATGCTGGATTTTTTCATGAAAGAGCAAAAAGAGATGAATATATCGCTACAAACAACCATAAAAATTCAGTTGAAGATTTTTATGCTTTGTCAGAAAAAACTGAAACTTTAAATCTGCTCGAAAAAGATGAACTTTTTTTTGAAAACATAAACCTGATTAAAAAAAATAAAATAGACAGAGAAAGAAATTATCCAGAAAATCCAGAGCAATTTATGAGAGAAATATTCAAAGATTCAAAAATGAAGAACTCAGAAATAAAAAAATATTTCCAAAACTCAGGTTTCCAAGATAACTTAATTGTTTATATTACTTTACTTAATGACAACAAAATTTCTAAACAATTTTGTGTTAACTTTTCTGAGAAAAACATTCAAGTGGATATTTCAGAATATTGCTGGCAAGAAATTAGGCTAAAAAATATTCATAGTGAAGGAAAATTAAAGGCTTTAGAGTTAAAGATTAGAGAAGATAGCTTTTATTGGGTTTTAAAAAATAAAAAATCTTGGGAGGATCTTTCTATTGGATTCCAATGTAGAATTGATAGAGTTCCAGATGTTTACAATGCTAATTTCTGGTTTCATTTCACGAATATTTATATCTAATATTTTAGCTGGAAATTTTCTTGTACATAAGCCATGAACTTGTTGTTGCCAAATCTTCAAATCTATAATTAAGAAAATCCTCATGAACTTTGAATTTTCCTTCTTTAAGATTACTCAAAACCTCTATATTTACAGTGTTATCTTCAGCTATCATAATCATTCTTGAATTTTCAAATTGTTTTTTATAATCGCTTATTCTCAGTCTATTCATGTAGATAAAATTATTTTTACTTAGGAATTTCCAAATGATCTTATTGAACTTTAGGAAATTTATTTGGGAAAGTTTATTGTGGTTATTTGCAAAATGATCACTCAAATCAATTTTGCTTATAAAAATTCCATCTTGATTTAAGATTCTTTTACCCTCAGAAATTATAAAGGCAAGATCATTTTTTGGAATGTGCTCTAAAACAGACCTAGAGTAATAAAAATCAACAGATTCACTTTTGATATCTAAATCTTTAGGGTTCGAATTTGATAAATAAACTATATCTAAATCCTTGAAGAGATCTCTATAAGAAAAGTTTTTTAGATTGGTATACTTTTTAATTTTTTCAACTTTTGTTCGATCATAGTTTGACGTTATTCCTTTTTTCAGATTGCTCAAAATAATACTCAAGAGTTCGAAAACAATTTCATCTTTAAGCAGACACTCTATATCTTGAGTGTAAACTTTTTTTGCCCCCAAAAGACTCAGTTGAATAGATGTATAAGGAACCCAGCCTGTTCCTAGCTCAAAAAAGATCTTATTTTTCGGATTTATTTTTTGTTGTTTTATTCTTTCAATAAGATCTTCTGCCGTTAAAAGCCCATAGGTTTTTATGGGGCTTTTCAATTGTCCAAAGTTTCTCTTAATCAGATATGCAATGTTATTTTGTAGGCTTTGAGGAAAGAAAGATAATATCTTGTAGAATAGAATTTTATAAATCATTTCATTCATATATTAATTCCAAAAACAAATTGAAAATAACTACAATATGCGCAATTCATGACGATATCAATTCATATTTGAAGTGGATAAATTTTTTAGATACTTTTGCCTTAGATAAAAATATTTCTTTTCAGCATTTATTGATTTCTTCTAAAGATAAATTAGCTAATGAGAATTCCTCCATAAAATTTTTTTCAGTTGATGAAAAATCTTTCTGGGCAAGAAGTATTAAATATGGTTTAGATAAAATTCATAAAGAATGCGATACTGATTACATTTTAATATTCAATCATGACTCTATTCCTTCCTTAGAAGGTGTTAAAGAAGCTCTAGAATTAATTGAAATAAATGACTTAGTCTCTGGAACAATTTCCAATAAAGCTTCCAATGAGAATATATTTGGTCTAAATAAAGAAATTAGTTTTTTAAAATTTAAAGTCTTAAATGATAATGAATCTACTGATAAGGCCGTTTGCGCTCATGGAAATTTTCTACTATTTAGTTATGAGACCTATAGAGAAATAAAATTTCTTCCAAATTTTTCTCATACTTTTTTGGATTTTTATATATCTTCATGGTTTATAAAAAATAAAAAGAAAGTCTCAAGGACGTTTAATCCTGTTGGTTTTACTGATGAAAGTCTTCAATTTAGGCGAGAAAAACTTAAGAGCGACACTGGTATATTTAAGCCGGGTAGATCAAACATAAAAGATGTTTATACTTTTTATAAATTCTATAAAAATTTCGTAACAGCTTTCACTCTTGTAATTTATCATTTTTTTAAAGAATTATTTTTTAGGCTTAAGAATTTATGATTTACAGAAAAGAAATTGATGGTCTTAGAGCGCTAGCTGTAATTCCAGTTGTTTTCTACCATGCAGGAATAGGATTCTTTTCTGGCGGTTATGTTGGAGTTGACGTATTTTTTGTAATTAGTGGTTTCTTGATCACTTCCTTGATTTTGAAAGAAACATCAGATGGAAATTTTAGCTTGCTAAGTTTCTATGAAAGGAGAGCAAGAAGACTACTGCCTGCTCTATTTTTCATGATGATTATTTGCATTCCATTTGCTTGGATCTTATTGATACCATCTGAATTAGAATCCTTCGGTAAAAGTTTAATTTCTACTTCATTTTTTTTCTCAAATATTCTTTTTTGGCAAGAGTCAGGATATTTTTCTAGCCCTTCTGATTTAAAACCCCTTATCCATACATGGAGTCTTTCTGTTGAAGAGCAATACTATCTGTTATTTCCATTTCTTTTTTCTCTTTTCAGTAAAAACATCAGACACTATTTAATAATTTTTTTAATAATAATTTTTTTTATTAGTTTGTTTTCTTCAAATTGGGCTGCTTATAACAAACCCTCTGCTAATTTTTATCTACTACCTACAAGGGTTTGGGAAATTTTATCTGGAGCAATACTTGCTTTTTATGTAACAAGAAACTTCATACTCATTAGAAGAAAACTTATAAGAAATTTATTAAGTATTTTCGGTCTAATATTAATTATCTTTTCAATAATAACCTTTAATGACACAACTCCTTTTCCAAGTTTCTATACTTTATTTCCAGTTTTAGGAACATTACTAATTATTAGTTTTGCCGACAGTTCTTCAATCTTAGGTAAATTTTTGTCAAACAAATTTTTAGTATTCATTGGCTTAATTAGTTACAGCCTGTATCTGTGGCATCAACCTTTATTGGCTTTTACTAGACATTATCTTGGTGAAAGCTTAAGTAATTTAAATATTTTTGTAATTTTATTATCCTCTTTAATAATTTCTATAATCAGCTACTTTTTTGTTGAGAGTCCTTTCAGGAAAAACCGCCAAAGATTCTCAAGGTCATTTATTTTTAAAATATCAATTTTTTCAATGCTAGCAATTTCTTCTGTAGGATTAATTATCGACCAAACGAAAGGATTTAGAAGCTCTTTTGTTTCAAGCCTAGATCTAGAAATTAGAGATAGATTTGAAGAGTTAGAAGTTAACGCAGCCAGAAATTTTTTTGAAGATATTAGAAATGAAAATTGTAATTTTTGGAGCAATAAAGTCGATGAAAACTTTAAAAAGAATTTTGATAGATGCCAAAAGAAATATGGAGAAGCAACTATTGTAATTGGAGACTCGCATGCAATTAATTTATTTAATATCCTTCATGAAAAAAGAAAGATTAACTTTCTAGTAGGCGTCTCAGATGGAGGATGTAGAATTCATCATGAGTGGAGATGTTTTTACGATGATTTCCTATATTTTTTAAACAAAGACTCCAATTTTGGAAACAAAATTATTTATCATCAATCTGGAATATATCTTATCGATGATAGATTTGGAAATTCAAATTCTGTTGAGTCTTTGAGGGAGATTGGTCCTCCAAGAATTAACTATGGTTCTATAAATAAAATTATTGAATATTTAGATAGACTTCAAAAAAATTCCTCAATTTTTTGGTTGGGACCTCATCCTGAAAATATTGAAAACTTATCATCAAAAATTCTTAAAAATAAAAACTTAATTCTAGAAAAAAATGCAATATTAAAAAATAGTCTTTTAAGCCGCAATTTGGAGGACCATTTAAAAGATAAACAAATGATAAATTTTATTTCCTTTGATAAGCTTTATAAGATAGATACTGATTTCCTTATTAAAGAAAATTGTTTAACTTTTAGGGACAGAGATCATTTTTCAATTTGTGGAGAAAAATTAATTTCTAAAAATATCCAAATAAAAGAATTTGAATTATGAAAAAAATATTAAAAAAAATCTTTACTAAAACGGGCATATTAAAGCCCAGAACAGAATTGCCATTTTCTTTAAGTTTATTTTCAATTCCAAGAATTCATGGTCTTTCTTTTGCGCTTAATTACATAAATGAAAATATTGATGAAGATGAAATAAAAGACTCATCATTTGTTGAGTGTGGACTTGGATATGGAGAATCTTTCTCTTACCTAGCTGCATTTGCTTTTTTAAAGGGTACTGACATACACGGATTTGATTCATTTGAGGGATTTCCTGAACCTACAGAAAATGATCAAAGAGCTTACGGAGATGAAGTTAAAAAGGGTCAGTGGAATGTAAATACAGAAATAAGCATTAAAAGAAAATTGATAAACACTCGAATACCTAAATCTTTTGTAGACAATCAAGTTCATCTTCATAAAGGTTTCTTTGAAGAATCATTACCTTTGATTGATAAAGATTTGAAAATATCTCTTTTAAATTTAGATGTCGATTTATACAGTTCTTATAAGACTTGTTTGGAAGAATTATTTGATAAAGTAATCAAAGGCGGAATAATATGTTTTGATGAGTATCAAAGTGACAAATGGATTGGAGCAAAAAAGGCTATTGACGAATTTGCAAGGTATAAGAACATTGAAATCTACATAGATTCATTATCAGGACAAGGATTCTTTTTAAAATGAAATTCTTTCTTCGATTTTTAAAGGTCATTAAATTCATCTCTTTTAGAAAATATCTTGAAATTGTTTATCTCACAAAACTTAATCTTTATAAATTAATTCACTATCGAAAAATTGTTAGTCCTGATACTTTTGCCAGTGAATGGTCAAGTTCTCTTTGTAAAGAAGGTTTTTATTTAGGTAGTTTTTTTGATTTAAATGACAAAGAAGTGAATGAGCTAGAAAATGAAATAAGCTCATATTTCAACCTTTGGCACCAAAAAAAGACAAAAAAATTTTTTAAAGTTTTTGATTTAAAAGATGTAACAATAAATAAAATCTTAAAAATGATCTCAAAAAGGGATACAAATTTTTTTGATTTTACAAATGCATATTGTTCTGGAGAAGCAGTATTACATTCTGCTCAGTACATAATTTCTAATCATGAGTCAGACCAACTAAAAAGTTCGCAACTTTTTCATAAGGATTATGCATCATCTGCTACCTTTAAATTATTTATATATCTCTCGGATGTTGAAAACTCTTCGAATGGTCCTTTTACTTTTCTACTTCCCTTTACAGAAAGCCTTTATAGAAAAATAAGATTTTTTTCTATTCATAAGCCTCCAACATGGGAGAGTTTAATCACAAAGGATAAAAAAATAGAAGTTTTGGGAAAACGAGGTAAGGTCTTTCTAATAGATACTTATAAACTTTTTCACTGTGGAAGCAGGGTAGATAAAAATTCAAAAGAGAGAAGAGTGATTGTATTAACTTTTAGATTTAAGAATCTTATGACCGGTAATGAATCTTGGCAAAATTGGACTCCAAAATATTTAAATGACTATACTCAAATCTGAATGATTCCCAAAATTTCTTAGTTATCACATCATGCTTCTATCCCCCTTTACGTCAAGTTTCATACTTCTGCTGCCGCTAGTCTTTTCAGCTTTCTTGCACGAAAAAACAAAAAATATTTTCTTTATTGTAATTGTTCTCTATACCTTGCTTTTGGTTTTTTATACTGATATGTCAGGTCCAGATATAGATACTTATGAGTATTATGCATATCAGTCTTGTCTTACAAATGCCCGAACCGATCCATTAATTTCATTTTTTTTTGGCTTTAGTTGTTATTTTATTGACGCTGAACACTCTGTTAAATTACTGGTATTTTTTTTAATTTTTTTACAGATTTTTTGTATTCAGAAAATTTTTGATAATTCCTCCCTTGCGTTAATTGTTTACTTTGGATTTGGAAATTTCTTTTTATCTAATTTTAATGTTGTTTCATTCAATGCAGCCTTAACATTATTTTTGCTAGCAGTGACTTTCAGGAATTTATTTCTAAGATACTTTTTTTTATTAATTTCTCCTCTCGCTCATATTTATGGGCTTTTTCTTGCTTTAAGCCTTATTTCCCTGAGGTTAAAAATCTTGGTTGCTTTACTCCTATCATTTTTATTTGGATTATTTTTTAATCTAGTTCTTCAATATATTGGAATCGAAGAAAGGCTTTTAAATTATTTTGGGAAAGATACTAGCATGTCTTCTAGAGTAATAGTTGTCTTTTTTTCCAGTTTAGTTTTGTGGCTAATTTATAAAAGATACGATGAAACTTTTTCTGATAAATCAAAAAACTTACTTTCCTGGAGCCTTGTAATTTCAACTTTTCTTTTGAGTCTTTCATATTTTGTTTTCATAAATATTGGAATTTTAGAGAGATTAATTAATCCAATCTTATTTATTCAAATTTATTTCTGGCTGTATCTTCTTGTTACAAAATTTTCTTCAGAATTTTTCATTAAAATTACTACAGTTGTTCTTTTAGGAATAAATTTGATGCAATCAGTAAATGATTCATCTAACGGGTGGTCTCTAGCTCCGTTTAATATTATTTACTTTTGATTTTTTGCTTTCTTTAAATTACGAGCTCTCTTAAAGTTTGATTAGTTGATATAATATTTAGATGAAAATTAAAAAGTTCAATTTCAAAGATCTTGTTGTCTTAGACATGGCCAACAATCATCAAGGTTCTCTTGATCACGGTTTAAACATTGTCTCTTCGCTCTCAAAAGTAGTTAAAGAAAACAATATGAGAGCCGCAATTAAATTTCAATTTCGAAATCTACCTGATTTTGTTCACTCAGATGATAGAAATTCTGAAGATAATAAACATGTTCCAAGATTTTTATCTACTATGTTGGATTGGAAAGATTTTAAAAAACTTAAAGATTCTGTTGTAAAGGAAGGAATGCTTTCCATGTGTACCCCATTTGATGAATATTCTGTTCAAAAAATCATTGAAATGGAATTTGACATTATTAAAGTAGCTAGCTGTTCAGCAAAAGATTGGCCCTTGCTCGAAAAAATTGCATCCAGCAATCTTCCTATCATTGCATCAACTGGTGGCTTAACTTTGAGTGAGGTTGATGATCTAGTAAGTTTTTTTAGACATAAAGGTTGTGATTTTGCCCTTATGCACTGTGTTGCTATTTACCCAACGCCTGACTCATTTTGTAATTTAGGTAACATTTCAGATTTTAAAAAGCGATACAAAGATATCACAATAGGATGGTCAACGCATGAGCCCCCAGAGGAGTATTTTCATGCTGGACTTGCTTTAGCTTTGGGAGCTGAAATCTTTGAAAGGCACGTTGGACTAGAATCCGATGGAGTTGTGCTAAATAAATATTCCTCTAATCCAGTCCAAGTTGATACGTGGTTAAAGGCTTTGAATAAATCAAGAAATCTAATTGGAAGCTACAGCAGATTAGATTCACCTAAGGAAGAATACGAGTCTTTAGATAGTTTAAAAAGGGGTGTTTTTGCTTCAAGAAAAATCAATGAGGGAGACAAGATAGACGAAAACAATACATATTTTGCCTTTCCTTACAGGAAAGGACAAATGTCATCAGGAGAATTCAAAATAGGATCAATTTCAAAGAAACAAATTGAAATTGATGAGCCTTTGTATCCTAAAGATTTTGAAGTTGAGTCTGATAGTGAGGCAATAATACTTAAAAAAGCAATTCATGAAGTAAAAGCCATGATTTCTTATGCAGGAATTTCTTTAAATAATGATTTTTCAACTGAATACTCTCATCATTATGGAATATCAAATTTTAGAGAAGTTGGAGCGGTATTAATAAATTTGATAAATAGAGAATACTGTAAAAAGATATTAGTCCAGCTTCCTGGCCAAAGTCATCCTGCCCATTATCATAAAATTAAAGAAGAAACTTTTATAGTAGTTTGGGGAGAACTCATAAGTAACTTGGAAGGAAGAGAAAAGACTTTAGTACCAGGAGATACATTATTGGTTCCTCCTGGAGCATGGCATTCATTTAGAACAGAAACTGGCTGTATTTTTGAAGAAATATCAACTACTGCTATTTCTGGGGACTCAGTTTACAGGGATGAAAATATTAATAAATTATCTTCAAATCAAAGAAAAACTATGGTCGACTTTTGGGGAAGATTTCAAATTGACCAGCAGTTGAGAAAAGCTTCTATCCCAAGCAACGTAAAAAAAATTAAACCTATTAAACAATCAACATCTAAATAAGGTGTCTTGCGCTTATGAATTTGATGTTTTTGTGTTTGATTTTGATGGTACTTTAGTTGATTCAAACGAAATAAAAGAAAAAGCTTTTTTTGATGTTGTTTTTAATTTAAAAAAAGGCAGTGAAATAATGCATACAACTCTAAAAAAGACAAAGGGAGATAGGACTCAAATATTCAAATCTTTCATTACAAATTATGAAGCTCAGATTGAAAATACAAAACTTAATATCAATCAACTAATAAAGAAATACTCTTATATTACCGATTCGAAAGTTCAGGATTCAAAAAATATTGATGGAGCAGAGGACTTATTAAAACTTCTCAGACGGAAACAAAAGAAAGTTTTTATTAACTCACTAACTCCTCAACAAAATCTCATTAAAATATTAGATGAAAAAAAATGGATATCTTATTTCGACGGTATTTATGGATCACCTAAATCAAAGTTCGAAAATCTTAAAATAATTGAAAAAGAAGAAAATATATCCCCCTCCAAATTCCTAATTATAGGCGATGGTGTCGATGACAAGGAATCCGCTGAAAAATTTGGCGGCTCTTTTTATGGGGTTGGAAAAATATTTGGTCATGGCATAAATAATTCTCTTTTAAACTTATATAGTCAACTTTGTGATGTATAAATTTGACCCTTGTATTATTTGTAATTCTGATCAATGGAAGAATATTTACAAGGGTAACGTCAGAGATGGAATATTTGGTAAATATATTCAAGGTGAAGTAAGGGAATGTAGAAATTGTAAGGTACAAAAATTAAATGAAGAGGCTTGTATCAAACATTCTCTTTATGAAGGAAAAGAATATAGAGACTCCTTACATCAAGGATCAGAAATAGATGATCACTACAAAATCCACGATAAACTCGTAGAACATAGCTTTAAACATCTATGGGACCTAAATCTGAGAAACAAAGTTATTGCTGATATTGGATGCGGAGGAGGAACCTTATTAGATCATATTTCGAATGTATCTAGTCGATGTATAGGAGTTGAGCCAAATTTAGAATTTTCAAATTCCTTGAAAAAAAGAGGATATGAACATTTTTCATCTACTAAGGAATGTATTTCAACTTATAAGAATAAAATAGATATAGTAGTTTCAACCCAAGTTATAGAGCATGTTGAAGATCCTAAAAAGTTCCTAAATGAAATAAAAAGTTTATTAAAACCAAAGGTCGGAATCGCAATGATTACAACTCCAAATAGAGAGGAAATCTTAATGAACTTGCTAAAAAAAGATTTTGCTCAATTTTTTTATAGATCTCAACATAGATGGAATTTTAATGGAAAGAGTATAAAAAATTGTGCAAAACATGCTGGATTTAAAAAAATAAAACTTCTTTTCACTCATCGATATGGGATTTCAAATACTTTTAATTGGCTAATTGAAGGATCTCCTAAAGGTAATAAAAAAATATCTAAAATAAATAAAAATTTAGATGATCTTTGGGTTTCATGGCTTGAATCTAATAAACTTTCAGATAATTTATGTTTAATTTTAGAAAATGAATAAAAGAAATAAAGAAAAAAAAAAGATTTTAGCAATAGTCCCTGCGAGAGGAGGTTCAAAAGGTATTAAGCTAAAAAATCTGAAAAAAATTGGAGGAAAAAGTCTTATTCAATTAGTTGCGGAGGTAATTTCAGAATCTAAACTTTTCACTAATGCTGTTGTTTCAACTGATCATAAACAGATAAAAAAAGAAGCAGTAAAGTACGGATTGGATGCTCCATTTTATAGGCCGAAAAATTTATCAGGAGATATGATTTCAGATTTGGAAGTTTTACAACATGCTATTTTGAAATCAGAAGATTTTTATGAAATAAAATATGACTATATAGTAATGCTTCAGCCAACTTCTCCACTTAGAACTAAAAGAGATTTAAAAAAATTAGTTAGCATGATGGAAAATGGCGATTACGATTCTATTTGGACGATTTCAGAAACAGACTCTAAATTTCATCCACAAAAACAACTTGATATTAAAAGTGGATACTTAGATTTTTGGCATTCAAAAGGCAAGAATATTATTGCGAGGCAACAACTAGATACCTTGTATCATAGAAATGGTGTAGGTTACATATTTTCAAGAGATTGTTTATTAGGAAAAAATTCTATAAAAGGAAACAAAACGGGTTATTTGATTTTAAAATCTCCTCAAATTTCTATAGATACATTAGATGATTTAAAGAAAGCAGAAAATCTTTTAAATTAATTTTATCTACGATGAATATTTCAGTGATAGTGCCCTCTATAGGAAAAAAAACATTTCTCTTAAGAGCATTAAAAAGTTTGGAGAATCAGGAAAAGAAGATCGATGAATTAATTCTTGTTTTTGATATTCAAGAGAACGAAACAACCAATGAAGTTAAATCCTTTCTAGAGTCTTCCCATTTAAATTATAAAATATTATTTACTGGAGGTTCGAAAGGAGGATCTTTTGCTAGAAATCTGGGAATAAAGGAGTCAAGCAATGAAATTATAATGTTTCTTGATGAAGATGATTATTGGGATCCAAAAAAAACCTTAATACAATCTGAGTCTTTCAAAGATCAAAAGTGTATTTTAAGTTTTACTTCAAGAAAAGTTGTAAGTAGTAAAAAATTAGAAAAAACTTTACGCACAGTTCTGGTTGCATTTAATGGAATTGCTTTCCCAAAAATTATGTATAAGAACATCGTAGGAATCACATCAACGGTTGCTGCCAGAAAGAAAGAATTAATAAAGGCTGGGCTATTTGATGAAAAAATGCCTTGCAGGCAAGATTACGACCTTTGGATTAGGATGGCGCCTCTTGGAAATTTTCATGGAATCTCAGATCCACTAACTACCTACACTGTTTTTGATGATCTTTCTCAAGTTAGCAGTAAATACAAAAATCATATCTTAGCTGCTGAAAGGCTAATTTTTAAACATAAAGATTTAGTCAAAAAGCATTCTGTAAATTACAGGTCATTTAAATCTGAAAAATGGTTTGCTGTAGCAAAATCAGCAAGAAGAACTGGTTTTTTTAAAGCTCTACCTTTTGTATTGAGAAGTTTCATCTTGTTTCCAAGAATTTCTTATTTAATTTTATTTTTACCAAATTTTATATACAAAAGACTTGGCGTTTAATTTATGAAATCTTTTTCTCCAATTGAAAACCTTCTAGCTAAATTTCTTTCTAGATTTCCACATTTAAAGAAAAGAATAAAATTTTTTTATCAAAGTATTAATTATTTTTTTCACAAAAAAGATTATCTTTTTTATTCTGAATATGATGTTGAAGACGTAACAGATAACTATTTAGAAACTTTTTTTGGCTACTATGACAAAGATCCTTATAACCAATCAAAAAAACTTATCCTTTTTCATGGAATAGATAATATTAAAAATAATAAAAAAGTAAAAGTTGTCTGCATGAATCAAGACACTAAGGAGATAAAACAAGAGTTTTCTTCTAAAGCTTTTAATTATCAGCAAGGAGCAAGATTACATTGGCTAACCGAGGAAAAATTTATTTTTAATGACTTTAATGAGGATATAGAAACGTATTGCGCAAAGATTTTTGATGTATCTACAAATGAATTAAGAGAAATATCTCTCCCTGTTTATGATACTTTCAAAGATGAATTTGCAATGACTTTAAATTTTGAAAGACTTGCGAAGTTTTCCTCTGATTATGGATATTTTGCTAGAAAAAAATTAGATTTTTATGAGGATAACGTTAAAGATGGCATCTGGAAAATTAATATTGAAAATGATGCTCATGAACTTTTTATCAGCTTCGAAGAGATAATCCAATTTCATTATGAGAAACGTTTTTTAAACGCCAATCATACTGTAAACCATATTATGCTTTCTCATGACGGAGAAAAATTTATTTTTATTCACAGATGGTACGAAAATGACGTTAGAAGAGATAGATTAATTTTAGTAGATATAAAATCAAAAAGAATGAAAATGATTTGCTCTAAAGGAGTCATCAGCCATTGTTGCTGGGTGAACAACAATAAAATACTTGGCTACTTAGAAAGTAACTTAGGACTTGGATATCAATTTTATGAAATAGCTGATGATAAATTTGAAATGATAGACAGTAACTTAAATAAATATGGTGATGGCCATCCAACATATTTTAAAAATTATATGCTTACTGATACCTATCCCAACAGATCAAGAAATCAAAGCTTATTAAAATACAATTTTAAAACAAAAAAAATAGAAGTCTTAGGAGAGTTTTTTTCAGGATTGCAATTTATAGAGGAAAAAAGATGCGATCTTCATCCAAGAATTTCCAGCAATTGCTACTTTTTTGATTCAACCTTCAAAGGCATGAGAAGATTTTATTCGCTCAAAATTCAAGATAATGAATAAGAACATATCTGTCCTTATATCTATTCATTTTCGTATTCCAAGAAAAAACATAATAGATTGTCTCAATAGCCTAATAAATCAGAGTTTGAGACCATCTGAAATAATAATCGTGAAAGATGGAGTGCTTAATTTTTCTCTAGAAAAAATATGTGATTCTATGGATTTTGATAATTTTAAAATCATAACATTAGATATTAACAATGGTTTAGCAAATGCACTCAATGAAGGTTTAAAACATTGTAGTTTTGAACTTGTAGCAAGAATGGATAGCGATGATATTTGTCATTCTAACAGGCTTGAGAAACAGGCTTACTTTATGGAAATTAATCCAGAAGTTGTTGTATCAAGCGGCGCAGTAGATGAGTATGATGAGAATATGGAAAGTTTGATTTTCACCAAAAAAGTTCCTATTAAGAATTCTGATATATTGAAGTTTTCAAAAAGAAGAAATCCTATAAATCATCCAGCAACAATTTTTAGAAAATCCATTATAGAAAGTGTTGGAGGTTATCCTTTGTTGCAAAAAGGTCAAGATTACGCCCTTTGGTCATTATTACTTGTAAAGGATTACAAACTAGGTAATTTAGAAGATTCTTTGGTAAAAATGAGAACAGGAAATGATTTTTATAAAAGAAGAGGATTAGAATTTTTTAAGTTTGAAATAAAGTTATTAAAATATCAGAAAGAAATTGGATTCTTATCAAGCATTGATTTCCTTTTAAACTTTTTAATTAGATTTATCACGAGACTAGTTGGTAGGAATATTAAACATATTATATATTCAAGCATTCGAAGACTTGATAACCTTAAATAATGTTTTCATCTAATGAAATTTTAGAAATAATAGGTAGAGAAAATCACCTATTTCAAGAGGATCTAAAAGAATTAAATGCTCTTTTATGCCAAAAAACTGAAATTAGTTCTTTTTTAGTGATTGGAGCTGCAGGATCAATTGGAAAAGCAGTATCTAAAGAAATACTTTTGAGAAATCCAAAAAGCGTACATTTAGTTGATATTAATGAGAATAATTTAGCTGAACTTGTGAGAGATTTTAGGAGTGATAAGAGTATAAATAAACAGAATTTTGAAACCTTTTGTTTAGATGTTGGTTCATCAATTTTTAGCTCTTTTCTGAAAAGTAATCAATATGATTATGTCTTGAATCTTTCCGCGATGAAACACGTCAGATCAGAAAGAGATCCATTCACTTTGATGAGAATGATCAAAACTAATATTCATAATTCATTGAAGATAATTAATGATCTTGAAGACTCTTCAAAGAAATATTTCTGTGTCTCAACTGATAAAGCTTCAAATCCAGTAAGTTTAATGGGTGCCTCAAAAAGGATAATGGAAATCTGTTTATTCAAAAGTAACTCAAAGATATCTACCTCGATGGCTAGATTTGCGAATGTAGCCTTCTCAGATGGCTCGTTGCTTGATGGATTCTTGAACAGAATTAAGAAAAAACAACCCATCAGCGCACCATTAGATATTGAAAGATATTTTATAACCCCCAAAGAATCTGGTCTCTTGTGTTTATTTTCCTTAATTTTAGGGGAAAAAAATGAAATTTTTTTTCCAAATAATTCATCAAAAATTAAGCTATTAAAATTTGATGAAATTGCTAAGAATGTTCTGAAAACTCAAAATTATTTGCCTTATGTTTGCGAGTCTGAAGATGAAGCTAGATTTAAAACAACCGAGCTAATAGGAGATGGAAAATGGCCTTGTTATTTTTTTGTTTCAGATACTTCTGGAGAAAAAGAATATGAAGAATTCTACATGGAAGACGAAGAACTTAATTTAAAAAAGTTTAAAGAAATAGGCATTGTAATTCCCGAACCAAAATCTTTTGATATAGATATTGATAATTTCTTTCATGAAATTAATTTTTTAGAAAAGAAAAAAACCTGGTCAAAAAAGGAAATTCTAAAAATTTTTAATAAGATCTTGCCAGAATTTAATCACTTAGAAAAAGAGCAAAATTTAGATCAAAAAATGTAATGATAATAATAATTTTTGATAAGTTTTTTTCAATTTTAGGTTTAATTATTCTGATGCCTCTATTTATTTTAGTTATCCCAATACTAAAATTTACAGGCGAAGGTGAAATATTTTTTTTTCAAGATAGGGCCGGCTTAAATAGAAAGAATTTTAAATTAATTAAGTTTGCGACAATGCTAAAAAATAGTCCTGCATCTGGAACTGTGACTTTAAAAAATGATCCAAGAATCTTACCTTTTGGAAATTTTTTGAGATTTCTGAAAATAAATGAATTACCTCAATTATTCAATGTGTTAAAAGGTGATTTAAGTTTAGTAGGGCCTAGACCACAAGTTGATAAAAGTTTAGATGACTTGCCTAAGGAATTGAGAAATAAATTATCTATGATTAAACCTGGCTTATCCGGATTAGCCTCTGTAATTTTAAGAGATGAAGAAAAAGTATTATCAAAGGTTGAAAATCCCGTTGAATTTCATAGAACTGTACTTACTCCCTTTAAAGCTAACTTAGAGATTTGGTTTAATGATAGGAGGAGTTTAAAAAATTACTTTGTACTAATTTTTTTAACAATTTTTGCTATTATTTTTCCTAGATTCAAGCTTTATAATTCTTTTTTTAAATCAAGACCAATTGGCCCAAAGGTTTTAGAGCAAATACTTTCTTGACTTAGAATATAATGATTGAGTGAAAAAAGTAGTTAACAAAAAATTATCTAAAGTAATAATTCCTGTCGCGGGTCTTGGAACAAGAATGTTGCCAGCTACAAAGGCGATTCCAAAAGAAATGCTGCCAATATTAGATAAACCTATCATTCAGTATGTTATTGAGGAAGTTATAAGCGCTGGATTCAAAGAAATAATTCTTGTCACCCACTCAAGCAAAAATTCAATAGAAAATCACTTTGATACTAGTTTTGAGCTGGAAGCTACTCTAGAAAAAAGGATTAAAAGAAGTTTGCTTAGAGAAATAAAAAACATATCAAGTTTAAAAAGTTCAATTTTTTCTGTCAGGCAAGGAGAAGCTAAAGGCTTAGGTCATGCAATTTTGCAAGCAAAGGACTTAGTTAATGGCGAGCCTTTTGCTGTTGTTCTTCCAGATAGGGTTATGAATACTTCAAGACTAAACCTTAAAAAAGATAATCTAGCTTACATGAGACAATTTTTTCTCAAAAATCAGTCCAGCATTATGCTATTTGAAAAAGTTCCTATTAAAGATGTTTCAAAATATGGTATCGCCAAACTAGAAAAATCTTTTAGGTCTCATAGTTCAACTTCAAGGATTATTAACATTTATGAAAAACCATCTCCAAATAAATCTCCTTCAAGATTTGCAGCCGTTGGAAGATATATTTTTGAAAATGAAATTTTCAATCATATACCGAACTCAGCAAAGAAGAATAAAGAAATAGAAATAACAGATGCGATCAATGATTTCATAGAAAAAGACAATCAGGTATTTGGTACATTGCTTAAAGGAGAGTGCTTTGATTGTGGAGATAAAAAGGGTTATTTTAGATCAATTTTAATGACTGGAATGAATATTCCAGAATATAAAAAAGAAGTCATTAAGGTTGCTAGAAATAACTAAAGTGAGAATATTCTACTTCCTTAAAGACTTATTTTTCCCTCACGAAACTTTATATATTCAAGATCAAATTTCTTTTGAAAATTCTTTGAAAGATATTGAATCAAAAAAAATACTAGCAGTAGATACTGAATTTATCTGGAGAAATACTTATTTTCCAAAGCTAAGCCTTGTTCAAATATGTACTGGAAAGAAAATCTACATCATCGATTGCATGAGTATAAGCATTTTAAAACTTGAAAATGTTCTAGCTAATGAGAATATTTTAAAAATTTTCCACTCTATAAGAAATGATGCATCTATTTTTTTCAATTGCTTAGAAATTAAACTTAATAATATTTTTGATACCCAATTAGCAGAAAACTTTATAGAAAAAAATAAAAACAAAGGAGATCAGATAAGTTATAAAAAACTTGTAAACAGATATTTTTTTAGAAATATCCTAAAATCAGAAACAAATTCAGATTGGAAAAAACGTCCATTGAGTTCTAAGCAACTTGATTATGCTGCAGAAGATGTAAGATACCTTATTTCAATAATGAAAATTCAGAAGGGAAAATTAAAAAAACTAAAAATGCTAGATAGATTCAAGAACCAATGCGATCAAGAGAAAAAACTAGGAGAAGAAGATTTTTCTTTATCTAGAATTAGAAGATTTAAGAAAAAAAATAAAAATGTATCTAAAGTTGATTTAAAAATATTTGAGTGGAGAGAAAATCAAGCTAAAAAACTTGATGTCCCACCAAGCCATATAATCGAGGATAGAGATATAAAAAAATTAAAAAATATAGTTGATAAAAAAAAGATCAAAGAATTTATATGGATTATAAAAAAAGATTCATCAAGAGATGATTTCATAAATCTGTTCTTATGATTTATTTAGCCTGGGTTTTAAATTTTTTTTTGGCACTTTTTATTGCAATGATGATTCGAAGACTATTTGAAAATATAATATTAAAACGATTGGGCTTTGCATTTATTTTAAGTTTATTAATGAGTTTTTGGTTTTTATACCCTGGAAGCGATGACTTGGCTCCAATATTGCCAATCTATTTTTTAGATATTATTGAGTCTGAAAGCCTTGTCCAGATGAGGCTTATAAGGCCTTTCGTTTTTATCTTTTTTTTAATTTTGATCTTTGACTTTATAATTTTTCGCTATAAATCTAAAAAGAAATAATTTCCATCTGAGGAAGATTAGTATCAATTATTCCAACTTTGTTCATTCCTTTCATTATTCCCGCACATTCTCCGGGATTGAATATGTATGCACCTTTATGGATTTCATCTCTAAATCTATGAGTATGACCATGAACAATAATATTCCCAGGTTCGTAAAATTCTTCATCTATGTCATTGGGATCATGAATAGCATATAAAAAATTAGTTTTAGATATTTGTATTTTCAGCATATCTTTGAATAGGAAGCTTTTTTCTTTACATACTTTCAAAAGACCATCTTTTTCTTCTTGATCATTATTTCCAAATACTCCTCTTAAAGGGCATTTGAGAGAATTAAAAGCTTCTAAAGTTTTAGGAAGACTTATGTCTCCTGTATGTATAACAAAATCTAGACTTCTCGAATTAAAAATGTCACAGATTTTTGTGACGTTTTTCAAATTATTGTGAGTATCGCCAGTGAGGCCTATATTCAAGGTTTAATTAGTTTTTTCAAGAATATGAATACCACATGCTGTGCCTAAACCAATTACATGTGTCATTCCAATCTTTGCTCCTTCTACTTGTCTTGCTCCTGCCTCGCCTCTTAAGTGTGTGCAAACCTCATAAATATTGGCTATGCCAGTTGCTCCTAGAGGATGACCCTTAGATAAGAGACCACCAGACACATTAACTGGGACTTTTCCACCTAGCTCAACGTGACCTTCATCGATCATTCTCCCTGCTTCTCCATCACCACAAAGTCCAAGGTTCTCATAGTGGAGCATTTCAGCAGTTGCAAAACAATCATGAAGTTCTACAAGATTTACATCTTCAGGACCAATTCCTGCTTGTTCGTAAGCATCTTTTGCAGCAAGTCTGGTGCATGCATTCACATCAGGCATGACTAGATCTCTATCAGTGTAAGGATCACTTGCCATGGCAGAAGCTCTAACCTTAACAGCTCTGGACATTCCTAATTCTTTTGCTTTTTTCTCTGAAACTAATACAGCAGCCGCAGAACCATCAACATTTACTGAGCACATAAGCTTAGTATTTGGATAAGAAATCATTTCCGCGTTCATTACTTCATCCAATGGAGTTTCAATTTGATACATAGCTTTAGGATTCATTGTGGAATGATGATGATTTTTCACAGAAATTTTAGCGAATTGCTCAAATGTCGTACCATGCTCTTTTGCATGTTCCATTCCAGCTTCAGCGAAGACACAAGGCATTGTTCCTGATCCAAGTAATCCTTCTTTTGGAATGCCATCACCTCCACCAGCACCTCCTAAAAGACCTTTGCCCATTTGCTCAACACCTACAGCAAGGACAACGTCATACATGCCAGCTTTAATTGACATCCATGCTTCTCTAAATGCAGTTGCACCAGTAGCACATGCATTTGCAACATTTACAACTGGCATTCCAGTTTGACCTATTTCTTGAAGAATCCTTTGTCCAACCATTGCATTTGCTTGCCCCAAGTTTCCGCAATAAAGAGCTTGCATATCTTGAATTCCCAATCCAGCATCATCCAATGCCATCAATGCAGCTTCCGCACCAATATTGGGAACACTTCTGTCTGGAAATCTTCCAAACTTAATCATATCAACACCCATTACATAAACATCATTCATATTTTCACCTCATTTAAGCTGGTTCAAAAAAGTAACTAAGATAAGAATTTCCTTCTTTATCTTTTCTGCCTAAAGCATCGCCATAAGTTATTTTTACTGGCATATTAAATTCTATTTTATCAGGATCTGGATCAATATTAATCAAATTTCCTTTGATTGTTCCTCCTCCATCAAGATCAACTATTGCAGAAATATAAGGGACATCTATTCCAGGAAATGATCTGAAAACTATTGCATAGCTATGTAAGATTCCTGTTTCAGATAACTTTATAATCTCCATTTCGTCTCTTGCGAAACACTTCGAACATACATTTCTTTCACCCAAGTAAGTTGCTCCACATTTCTTACAACGATAACCTTCCAAAAAAGGATCTCCATGCCAGGAGCCTCTTCTTGTAGATGGAATAAATCATATTTTTTTCCAAGAAGCCTATGGTCCCTTTTGGATGCTTCTTCTTTAATATGCAAATGAT
>MDTB01184866.1_pt1 | contig 37618 bp, 28 predicted proteins | sample 811161 | NCBI WGS metagenome assembly MDTB01 (sample SAMN05326650, study PRJNA326480) | marine metagenome | isolation source: seawater | place: Mediterranean Sea | collected 2009 | reverse complement strand
TGTAAGCAAATTCAATGAGTTCCTGTTTTTTATTTTCAAATTCATCAATCTGTAGATGATGAAGTGTTAGTGGAAATAAATTTATATAATCATAATCCAAATTAATAGTTTCTTGAGTCATATGTCTAATCTATAATTTTTAATTTGTTTTTTGTCTCACTATATGCTTTCACAACTAATGATTTACCACCCACGTTCGGAGCACCCATATTGGATACATAATTTTTCCATTCAATCTGTTCAAAGATAGTGCGAACATAATCTTTATTTGATTTAAACAGATAGTGTGTGGTTGTCTCAGGTGTAACTACATCCATATCACAAACCCCTATCTTACCCCAATACTTGAGAGCAAAATCCCAATACTCTTGATTCTCGATTTGCTTTCTTACCTCTGGAAGTCTTGGAACATTATCACAAGTCAAGAACATTTCAAAGTCTTGATGTTTTGTTGGTGGTCTTTCTCTAATTCTAATGTCTTTATATCCCTTTGACTTCGACCACACTTGCATACAACAAGGAACATTATAGGGTTCTCCTTTGAATACAAAACTATTCTTAGGTAGTAACTCACTATAATACAATGAGAAAGACTTATCTAGTTGAAACTGTACCTTCCAAGATGTTGACCACTTTGCAGGAACTATAAAGGCAATGAGTTCACTAAAAGTTGCTGCGTGATTAAAGAAACCCTTTGCCAACGGATTCATATAACCTGTTCCAAATGGAGGGTTAGTAACTGTAGCAATTCTTATATTATTAGTAAGTGGATGATATGGTGAATTATATTTGAAAAAATCTTGCTTGATAATATTACTATCCTCTGGTTCTATATCCATTCCTACTGAACTTGATGGTAGATACTGTAATATATTTCCACACCCTGCAGCTGGTTCAATAACCATATCGAAAGAATCTAGTGGATAGTATTGATTGACAACATCCACGAACCTTTTAGCAATATCAGGGTGTGTATAAAACTTATCTAAATCCTTTTCTTTTGCCATATAATGCTTGCATTGATCCCATTATAGCAAAAAATCCCACCTTTTGCAAGTCGGGTCTTAAAAAAACATAGAGTCTCTAGAACAACCATACCAAAGGTATGTATGATTTTTAGACCTTTGACAAATCATATAGATATGCTATAATAATTGATATATCTTTTTTTTAATGGAAAGTTTAAAAGCAGAGACATTTGAAAAACCTTTCCCATATATGATTATATACGATTTTTATAATGAAGATGAATTGAAGTTAATATGGGAAGAATTAAATTTTTATACTAAACCAAATAAACTATTAGAAGCAAAAGATTATGGTGGAGTTATTGATGGTACAAATGCTAAAGCAATATGTCTAGACCAAATATACAAGGAACATCGAAATTTATCTAATATACTCACTGTCAGTCGTAAATTATTTAATAAAGATATCTTAAAGGCTATTCAAGAAATGGGTAGAGAATTTACAATCGCACCCTATGTAAATTATGATATTACTAAAGTAAGATACTATCATGATCAGGAATATTATGACCCTCATACTGACAGGATATATAATTTTCTAGGTTTTTCATATTTTTTTAAAGAACCTAGAAAATTTGATGGGGGAGAATTATTTTTCCCTGATCACGAATTTGATTATATGTGTGAAAACAATTCAATAATTATATTTCCTGGTTGGGTTAAACATGGTGTAAGAAAAATATCAATTAATAACTCAGATTATTTTGATGGGTATGGTCGTTATGCCATTACAAGTTTTTTTGGATGTGGAGATATAGAAAAATGAGTGAATTGAAACTGACAATATATGATAACAAGATACCTTTCACACAAAGAGATGTGATTTATAAATTTTGTTTAAATTCTACATATAAGTTGGGTTGGGTAGATACTAATGAACCACACAAATATGAATTAAATACTTTCAGTTCTTGGTCAATAGATGATTTGCAAACTTGTGGCATTTATCCTTATCTTGAAATGGCATTGAAGAGCACAGATTGGTTTACAAATACAAAAATCGAAAAAATTGTCGTAAATCTAGTTCGCCCTGATGATGTTCATTTCATTCACGGACATCCAGAAACTCAGGTTTTTTTATATTATGTAAATCTAGATTGGCAAGATGGTTGGTATGGAGAAACTGTGTTTTATAATCCAGATGATATTAATTCTATCGAATATACATCCTCATATATTCCTGGTAGAATAATATTATTTGATGGGAATATACCTCACGCAATTCGCCCACAATCAATTAATGCTCCAAAATATAGATTCTCTTTAAGTGTATTCTACAGTGTTGATAAAATTCTTAAGTAGGATTTGCATTTTGTGTGCCACCAATAAGACTACCAGCGTATCCAGATGTATCAAGTGTTTTATTTGAGGTTTTTACAATAGCGTATCCGTTTCCACCTGCACTTCCACCACCATACACACTAGGTCCCCATTGCCACTCACCTTCACCTGCAGTACCACCAGCTTCTCCATTATTTCCACCTAATGCTGTTTGCTCCGAGTCTGCACCACGACCACCTGCACCTCCACCTATATACCCACCTTCTCCACCATGATTGATATCTCCTCCAGCAGCACCGCCATTTCCAGCAAGAAGAGCTGAACCATTAAATCCATTATTTCCATCCGCATATGGATAACCATTGGGATTAACTTCTTGACCACCTGAACCTGCTGGTATACCAGCACCTCCACCTCCACCACTGCCCTGTCCAACAAGGGTAGGTTTATTACCATTTTCAGTTGTGCCACTAGCCCAACCGCCACCTCCACCGCCAGCATAACCTCTCTGTATCTTTGCTCCTGATGTGCCTATAAGTTTTGTTGTTCCAACATATTCAATACCAATTGCACTTGTTCCATCTCCTCCATTTGGAACATTTGTTGGACCACCAGTACCACCATCACCACCAGCACCAGATATAAGACCACCATTCCTTACATTTATTCTTAAATCAGTACCAGTAGTCCAAGTTCCTGTCCTGAGAGCAACTACTGTAGTACTGTTTATTTTTTGAGATCCTATTTCTTTATTAACTAAAATGGTAATTTTTTTACCACCTGTATTTGAAGGAGGTGAATCTGTAGAGGTTGAATTATCACCACCTTTGGGACCAATTATTCTAAAATTACCTGGTTGTGATACTGCTGTATATTTATCTTTTGCACTGACACGATTTTGATTTGATGTGTAACAATCTACCAACACATTTAATCTTGAATTATAAAAATCACTGAATTTAATTTCTTGACTATCGACTGGGATGCTTCCATTCCCTAAAATTCCACAACCATCTCCATCAAGAGGGATCTCAGTTAATCCACCTATATTTAAATTTTCCATTCTATATCCACCTAAAGATTTCGTACTATTTTCTCCAAATTCATCAATTATATCTTGAAATCTTAATGGATTTGTTGGTGGATTTGCGTTTGCTGGATCGATTGCCATGACTTAAGAGGTTGTTTGATACCTAACTCTAGGATATTTAACTGTGGAAGTATTTCTGTTCTTATGTAGTTGTGCTGGACTTGCCATACCACTATCAGGTCTTTTCTTAGGAATAAAGGCATAACGATTATCACTATCACCTAATCCTTCATATGGTGATTGTTCTGGCAATCCTTGTGTTCCAACCTCTGAGAGAGAGTTTTCAATTAAATGTTGTAGTGCTTCTGCCTGAGTAAGATTTGGTTCTTGTTCTGCAACACAAGCGACTATACCAGCAACTTGAGGACCTGCCATACTCGTGCCACTAATAGATGCTAAATGATAGGAACTATTTCTAGGATCTTGTGCTGTAGAACCATAATTTTCAGCGGTAGCACTCGCCTGATCAAAAACAGCAGAAATAATATCACTTCCAGGTGCCCAAATATCTACACGACTACCCCAGTTACTAAAATTAGATTTATATTCTGCAACTTTAGAACCAATTGATCCTACATTAATAACATTATCTGCTGATCCAGGCGATGACCCTCTTGAAAAATAATAGGGGGTTGAACCTACTATCAGATTATTGTTGTAATCCTGACCTGTTGTAATTTCACAATTCCAATAACTATTTCCAGCAGATGCTATGACAATGACCCCATCATTTATAGCATCTTGTAAATCAGCATCAATAGATGCATTTCTGGCAGGTACTCTATAAAGAATACTTGCGTATCCATATGGACAAGGAATACCATTTGCCTCGAAAGCTGTTGCCTTCTGACTGTTTGACATCGAAGAAATATCAGTAAATGTACCTCGATAGTTTATACCGCTGAATAAAGAGAAACTTAAATTACCATAAGAGGATCCCCAACTGTTATTCATTACAGTTGGATTTCTTCTTCCTGTACTGGTATTAATTGGTTTGTTTTTATGAAAATAACGAACGTAATCCCACATATATTGAGCCCAACTACTTCCCCCGTAACCAGAGAGAGCACTTGAAAATGCAATATTGTAGATATTTGCGTCTCTTGCCCATCCTTGTGTATTGCCACATGCGGTTCCTGCAACGTGAGTGCCATGATTTTCATTTGGAGATGCACCAGAGGTACTATACGTATATGTTGCAGGAGTTCCAGAGTATCCTAAAGCAGAGCTATATTGATACCAATTAAATTGATTTACTCTACTACCACCAGTTCCATTAGGATTAACAGCAAACTCAGGATGATTAGGATTTACATGACTGTCAGCGATTACGACATCAACATTTTTTCCTGATGAAGTTGTATTAATAGTTTGATTTGATATCTCTGTTGTTGAATCACTTCCCCAACTTGATACGGAATCTCCTTTTATCATTCTATAGAGACCCCAGTTTTTATCATCAGTTTCAAGAGTTCCTGCAGTTTTTTCAAAATCACCAGTTTGTGTCCAATATGATACAAATTCAATACCTTGGTCTAATGGATTCAATTCACAAGCAAGCACTCTACTATCTTGACTTATCTCATTCGCTTCTGCCTCGGTAAGCATATAATGTGTATTTCGACTGATATTTCTTCTTTGTAATAATTCTACTGCCCTATCTGGAATATAAAGACTTCCACCTGGTGTCTCCATATCATCATAGAGACTTTGAAGATCTTCGTGAGTCTTACAGGTAACAATATATTCTTTCATTAATCCTCCAACTTAAGGTAATGTAAAGTGACTTGTATTGGGTATGCACTGCTCTCTTTATTCACAACTTTAACATAAGTGTTAGTTGAAGGAGTACTATCATTGTTCCACCCAATTACACCTGGTGTTAGTATTTGTGTTGCAGAACCACTTGTAATTACTTCAGCAATCACACCAGAACCAGGTGTTGGGTCTGTAGTCTCTGCTCTACTTGCATCATTAGTTCTTGAAGTTCCATCAGTATATACAGTTACCCATGCAGCATAATTTGTTTGAATTTTTTGTAAAACATAAGATTTTGCTGTAGTCATATTCAAATCAGAAGCACCTCCAGATGCTAAACTAGAAGTGGTTGCTGTATCAGTGGTTCTTGATTGAAGACTACTACCACCTCCACCTCCACCGCCTGAAGCGTTAATTGTAATTTCATCACTTGAGTCATCTGTTGTAATTGTTACATTTGTTCCTGCAACAAAAGTGACAGTATCTTGTTTTGCATCTGCCTGTACAGTGGCTTGACCACTAACTGCAAAATTTGAGAAAGCATTCTGATTAACTTCTCCTCCACCTGAATTAGCTTCTAATGCTGTCCAACTACCACCACTATAAACTTCTAGTTTATTGGTGGTTGAGTTGTAAATAAATGCACCATTTTCAGCTGGAGTAATATTAGCATTTCTATCTGCAGTTGTTAAAGACGGGGGTATAATATACCTATTGTTTAAGGAACCAGCAGTTCTAAAATCTACAGCAGAATCAGGATTTGTTGTTCCAACTCCAAGACCGTAGAAACCTGCAATAGTATCTACAGTGCCATCAATTCCAAATACAGTATCAAGAGCAGCATCTGTATTAATTCCTATTCTGAAAAATGTTGAAACGCCAGCATTAGCATATACATTTCCATTTAAATTACCAGTGAAATTTCCATTTAAATTTCCATTCAGACTTCCATTTACATTAATATTTCCATTTACAGTTAAATTATTTTCAATAATACCAGAACCAGCAACAGAAAGAGTGCCACCAACAAACGATGCTCCAGTGGTTGTTGAAATTCCAGAAACATATAATGTTGTGGTTGGTTGAGTTTCACCTATTCCAAGACGACCTGTATTTGTAAGGGTCATTAATCTTGTAGACATCCCCTTATGCCAATAAAAATCTCCCTGAACATTACCAGAATTAGCACCACTTAAATGATAATTAAAATTACCAGTTCCATAATTAATTAAATCGAATGATTGTGCTGAACTGTATGGTGCACCAGAACCACCACCAAATCTCATTTCCGCATTATTTACATTACTGGTGCTAGATTCACGACCAACTGTTATACCTGCAATCCCTGTGTCACTTGTAACTTGAATTTCTGCGTTTCCAGTCTTTCTAACATGAATTTCATTTTGTGGATTTGCAGTACCAACACTTAGGCTAGATGTTGCAGTTATTATACCTGATGAATTAATACTACCTACATTATAAACTTCTGTGCCTGTTCCAACTCTTCCGTCTAATTCTTTATTTACTAATTCATAATAATTACTAGCGTGAGCAAAATATCCTCTACCAGTTGCATGAACATGAGCAAACAATCCGTGATATGTACTAGCATTGGGTAAAGAACCCATATTAGCATATAAGGATGGTATTTTATTTTCACCAGATATACCTTGTATAGTGCTACCAAATGTAGCTGGTTCTGAGACAACAAGAGAATCTAAATTAGTTAATCCATCAACATCTAAATTACCATCTAAATCTGTATTACCATTAACATTAAGATTTCCAGTAGCAGAAATTGTGTTTACTGTTATATTTGGAATACTAATTAATCCACTAGCACTACCAGATGTATTCTGATTACCAAGTACATTAACACCAGGAAGATTTATATCGGCAGTACCATCAAAAGATACTCCACCTACAAGTCTTGCAGTTTGTAATTTTACTGCTTCATCTGCTAAAGTTGCAGTGGTTACATTACCATCAAATGAACCAACAAACGATGTTGCAGATATGATACCTGACGCATGAATATTACCTACAGAACTAATACCTACTCCCATTTGTGAAGGTGGGAAACCTCCAACTTGAAATGTGCTAGTAGCGTTAGTTGTTCCAATTCCACAATTCTGTGATGTAAGAGCAATACCAGTATTTGAACTTACGAATTGTGTGCTTGGAAGATTTTGTAAATATTGACCATCACCATAAAATGTTACTATTCCTCCTCCACCTGTGCTTGTAACTACACCACTCTTTATACTTACACCCGCACCAATGATCTCTGTTGGGTTAAGAGTTGATATTGTTGCTACACCTGATTGAACACTGAAAAAACTTGATATTCCAGATACGATTAAATTCCCCTCAACATCAAGTGCTTCAGTAGGAACAGTTTTTCCTATGGCAACCAAACCACTAGAAGTTACTAACAGATTGTCTTCATCAACCTGAACACCGTTCCTAAAATTAAAACTCTTCTTAATATTCGCCATCAGTTATTTATTTTTAGTTATTTATTTGTTTTCAAGAGTATTAACTTTCGCAGTAAGTTCTTTCACTGCTTCAATTAAGACTGGAATTAATCTATCATAACGAACACCCAGTGTACCATCACCTCTCTTCTTGGAAACACCTGGTAATCCAAGTGCTTCGACCTCTTGAGCAATAATACCTGTGTCTAATCCACCTTCACCAAGTATACCAGCACCTGATTTCCAAGCAAAGGTATTACCAGATAATGAATTAATCATGTCAAGTGCATTTTGGATTGGTGATATATTTTCTTTAAGAGTCATATCAGATGAACTAAATGCAATGATATCATCAGTTGCTTCTACTTTACCAGTTACTTTTATTCCATCGTTAGTGGTTTCAAATTTCTTACTACTATTATAGTATATTTCTACATGATTATTTGTCGAATTAAAACATTTAATAAAATTAGGATTACCACCACCAAAAGCTTCAAAAATCAAATTTCCAGCAGATTGAATTCGTAATTCACTACCAGAAACTTGACCTGAATTAATATGCCTTACATAGCTGTCTGTACCATCATGCGTAAGAAGTAGATCATTTCCAGTTCCCGCTGTAATGGCTTTATTATCCATTACATTTATATTAAGATTTGTACCAGTCAATTGACCTGTAGAATCATTGTAATTTAAATTGTCGGATGTAGCGGTTGTATTAGTTGCACTATTAAATAAGATTCTATTAGCAGTACCAACAACATTTGTCGCTATATTTGATGAAGAAGAGTTTCCTGAAAAACTACCAGAGAAGGTTGTACAAGATAAAGTATTACTACTTGCATCGAATGTTAAAGTATTATCATCTATTGCTGCAGTAATCATTGGATTACCTGAAGTTTCACTTGTAACAACAATTTTTTGTATACCTGATGCTGTTGATAATTGAGCACCAGTATTTGTTAAGTTAGCCCCATCTCCGTAGAAATTAACACCGTAAACATCTTGAAAACGTAAACTTGAAGTTCCTATATCAAAAGTATTATCAGCACTCGGTTTTATATCTCCCCCTATTATATCTCCTCCTATATAAACGTCTTTAGCGATACCAACACCACCCTTAACAACCAAAGAACCTGTTGTGGTGCTTGACGAATTTAAATCATTGTTGGCATTTAAAATACCTTGGACGCTAAGATTATCATTATATCTTACAGTACCATTAAATGTAACTGGACCATCAAACTGTGATAATATATTTTTAGAGGTACCACCTTCAACAAGGAGTCTTTCTTTAACAATAACTTCATCAGCAACTATGCTTAAGCGATTGGGATCCTCACCAGTGATAGTTGGTACAGGAATATCAAACGTGGTTTGTTGTCCACTTGCTGATGATGTTTTAGTATTTCCAATATAGAAATCACCTTTATCATTCATACCAGTGTAAACAACGTTTCCACAAGATGTTTCTTGTGCCTGTGATAAGAACTCTTCTCTTTCACTTAATGTTCTATTCTGTAACTGTGGTAACGCAGTGGAGTAGTTACCTGGACCATAACCAACATATTCAAATGTATGTCCCGAAGCTCTTAATATGGAGGGTCTTCTTAATTCAATTGGTAATGGTTTTATCTTTTTAAGATGTGAGTATCGCTTATGAGTATTATTTCGAGTACCTAAAACACCACGAATAACTTCGATTGCTTGTCCAGCACCTAAAGTACTCTTTGCAACTCGCATTACCTCATCATTTACCTGTAGATAAGATCCAATAGGAAAACGTGATGTAATATTTTCACCAGTTGTATCACCATTAGGAAGCAAGATATTAATTGTTGTCTCCGACTTATCGATATCATCTGCCTCGTTTACAACAAGATAATCATGATCATAAACGGACATACCTCTTACACCAACATTTTCATCTCCTACACCTGATGCAGCGTTATGAGCAGATAATCCATGTTTTAAAATATAAACTGGACTTGTAACATCGCTTGGTGATGTTGCAGATATAGTTTCTTCTAATTGACCAGTTGTAGTGTTAACTGTGCTAGAAAGTGTATTGACAATAAAATCACCTAAATTTTCATTAGACGCATTAAGAAGTCTAAAACTGTTTCCAACCATTAAACTGGTTGCTGAGTTAGAAGTAATAGTTACAATCCCTGCAACAGAGTCATATATTTTAGAACCACTTTTGATACTTGACCAAGCACCCATATCAACAACTTGTTGACCATTTAATATTAAGTCACTTGCTTCCTTGTTAATAGAAATTGCATCTTTAGAAGTAATAGTGTTTACAGTATGATAAGAATCTGTTCCAGTTGAGATACCAGTGATTTGTACATAGTTTCCTGTCGCAGATGTTATACCAGCACTTGAAGTAACAACAAATGCACTTGCATTTCCACCAATACCACCACTTACTTCATCTGAACTATCAAAATATAATTGCTCCCCATTTCCATATGCTGAACCACCAGCAGTCATTGTAGCAGCAATGGCAACACCATTTTGAACTGTAACATCTGCAGTAGCACCATCCCAGTTACTATTAGTTGGAGAAGATGTATCATTCAATAATTTAACATTATGATGTGTTTTTTGACCTGATGCAGGAAGATGACCTGATCCACCAGTTAATGATGAAAGATATTTTATTGACCCAAAACCATGTTCCTTATCAAATGTAAGTGTTGCAACAGTACCAGCACCATTTAATGATACGGATGAAATTGTATTGCTAATATCAAATCCACTTAAGAAATTATTTGTAGTTTCTCTTGTAATACTTTTCTTTAAATCATTCGTTACAACAGAACCTATAGGGAAATTTTTGGCAAATGAATTTGCTTCAGGTGGATTATCGGTAACATTGTCACGATCATATTCTGGATATAAGTTAACAATATTCTGATTAAACTTATCCTCAGAGAACTCATTTGATGGGTCAACCATCTTATTATTTGAGTTTAATACAAATAAGTGATAGATACCATCCTGTACATTTTCAATATATGGTGTTATAACTGTTGATCTATAAACAAAAAAGTTTTCTTGGTTATTATTTCTATCAACTCTAGGTAGTTGATTATCTCTTACATTAGTTGTATTAATGAAAGTTCCAAGTGTATGTGCTACACCCTCAACATCAATGTTTGAATATCTGAATTCTTTACTATTATCCCTATCAGTTACAATAAATGTACCGTTAAATCCTTTATCATCTATTCCATTTTGATTTTGAGAACATTTGATGTTTCTAATAATAACTTGTTCACCAACATTTAAATTATGAGGTTTATCTGTTCTAATAACTGCTTTTGCAGGAGGACCACTCACAAGTACAGCATTTGATATGAATCTAGTATTACGTTCAAAATCAAAATTATTAGAAGTAATCTGTGTTTTTGTAAAGTCAGTATTTGAAGATACGTTTGTAGAACTTGAATCCTGTAGTACGAATCCATCACTCGGATCTTTACCATTTCTTAATTCTTTAGGAACAACATAACGTATTTTGTATGTCTTATCATCAAGACTACGATTATCCTCGTTTCTTAGAATGTAACTTATATCTGTATCAGCAGCATTTGCATATATTGATGAACCATTATGAATTGTATTTCCTGATGCTAATGTATGAATAAACCAACTAGCTCCATCATATTGAATTGGATGTCCAGCATCGTTTGGTTTTTTATCTGATACTCTACTAATAATATTAAATTCACCTAGATTAGATACTGAATCAATAAACACACCATTTTGTGCGTTAGTGAATGAAGATGCTAATTTAATTTCATCTGCTGCTAACTCTGATGCAACTGTAGTTGTAATTGCATAGTAAACTCTATGTGGATCAATATTTTCTGGTAGATTTCCTGAGTCAGATATAAGTCTTACAGTTTCTCCAGTTTCTAAATTATGATTTTGTCTAAGTTTGTAGAAAGATTTTTTTGAAGAGGTGGGAGAACTGTGAATACCTTTATATTTTTTCTCCGATGTATCTGTCGAACTAGATGTAGCTCCAGATGCACCATTTGCCATAACAATGGTTGCTTCAAAAGTTGAAGCACCCTTATCAATGTATAATTTTTCATTTACCTTCGCACCGATACGATATCCTTGAGCAAAATGTGATGGTGGTAAAGTTTCATCAGCATATCCAAGCAAGTGAGCTTTAGTTGATGTTGTTTCAGAGACATCAAGTTGAAGATATTCAATATTTTGATTTTCAGTTGTAACTGAACGTGGAGTGATAATTGATGTGGCAAATCCTTTATCATCCTTTGCAAATGCTTGTTTCTTAAATCCTTCAGCAGCAAGAGCAAATGTACCAAAGTTAGAGTTAGAGTTTGTTACGGATGCGTCAGCACCATTAATCATATTAAAATGACTATGGAAACCAATCGCAAAAACAGATACTATCTGGACAACAGAATCATTAGATACTTTGATATGAGTTGTGCGGAAACCTTTTCTATAGTTTGCTTCTTGATCTAAATGATATACTGTGTTTGGATTTGTTGATGATGATTCAGATGAAAGTAATTCACCAGATTGTTTTGAGAATACAATTCCATTGTATCTGCGATTTGTCTTATCATATTTTACGAATGCTCTATCATCTTTTTGTAGGGATACAGCAGTAAACTGTGCCACAACCATTGATTTAAATCCCGTTGCCTTCTTACCATCAGCATGCATACCTTGCATACCATATACTGAACGCATTGATATGTTAAAGATATATGGAGATGCACCTGATACTGTATCAGTCTCAACTAATACCTGTGCGTTTGCAGAACTTAATCCACCTATTTCACCAGCAGGTAAATTACCTCTAACGAATGGTAAAAGATAAGTAAATTTATTTTCGTTTACTACGGTTGAAACCTTTGTTGATATATTATAATCAGCAACATTAACTCCTCTAACTTTAATAGGAGTGCCACCTGTTAAATTATGAGGTAAAGCAGTTGTTACAGTAACAACCTGACCTGGTGTTGCTCCATCACCTGATTCAATAGTTGTAACATTAAGAGGATCTGTTGCAAATGCACCAACAATCTCAAATTCAGGTCTTTGTGGTGCAAAACCTTTTGGTGCAGAAGGATATTTTTGAGTAATCTCTCTATTAGCAGATGCCTTATTGTAAGCATTTGATAGTTTACTATAGTAAATATCTAAATCTGTAAGATCACTAAATTGAGATAATTTAGTAATACCATCTGCATATTCAAAACAAGTTAACTTATGATGTGAGAAGGTTGGTATTGATTTATTTGATGTGTTAAAATTAACAGGGTCTGTATATACTGTTTCTAATTCATTTCCATCAAAAATTGTAAACTGCCAGAAGTAACAAGCACCTGTTATACGAAATATTGCACTTTGCTTAACATTAGTGTCTGTTGGGTTTGGAACATATTTTGGTCTTATTTTTGTTTTTCTTAAATCCAATCCAACAATCGATGTACCTCTAGGTACAACAACACCACCATTTACACTATTAAACTTGTAAAGTATATTATCTTCTTGTGTTAAATCAAAATTAGAATCTAATGTAAGTGATAAAGTATTGATTGCTCCTGTTACATCACCACCTGGACTTACTGCTTTTGCCTGTCCTGACTCTGATTTAATACCAAAACCTGGTCTATTATCTATTAGATGTTCGCCAGGAAATAAAAGTATAGTTGTTCTCTCTATGAAGTCATTATCATTTCCTTTTAAGTATGAGAATCTAGCAGCTTCAACTAAAGCTCTCTGTATCGTTTTGAAAGGTTTGGTTAAGGAGTTTCCTTGATTTTCAATTCCATCGGTTGAATCAAGATCATTTGGATTCACATAAAGTATACGTCCTTCTGCGTTCTTTATGAAATTCTCTAACTTATTAAGAGGCATCTTTTTTATCTACTATAAAATTTGATGGCGAGACCATACAATACTAGGTCTATTTAGCTTCACAGTCGTCCCATTAAATGATTATTTATCTTCTTGAGTGACCAATTCCTTGTATATTATTGCATTTGGTGGAAGCAATTCATCACATACTCGTAACACTCTCATAAACTCATCAGTTGTATCACATTTTATTTCTCTAGTATCTGACTCACTAATTAAATAAAAACTTCGAGAGCATAAGTCTACTATGACATTGAGAACAAAATCTTCCATACTTAACTTAGGATGTTCTATTATATCATATGTATGAAAATTGTCAAATTAAGAATAAGGACTCGCTCCAAGTATACTTGTATCCCATTGTGCTTTTAATTCTGTCGCATTTGCAGCAGTAGTAATACCAGCAGCAGCGGGTGCATCTCTTAGTGCTTGTTTATTTGCCACAATTGTGGTTATACCTGCACTTGTTTCTTGTGCTATTTGAAATTGAATATCAAGTTCAGCAAGTTTTGGTTCTCTTGCTGCCCTTATGAAAGATTTATGAATTTCTTTGGCTTTCGCCATATCAATATCAATTCCACTTATTTCACCAGAGGTATATGTCCAAGCGTCCCTAAAACTGATATCAGTAGGAATTACTGATTTGTCTACTACGTATGATGTTTTTCCTGATGGTACATCTTTTGCCCGTATTTGTTCGAGAGTTAAACCACAATTGTCTGTTGGAAACATAATAGCGATGCGACCATCATCAGATTCAAAAATAATTCTTTTATCAGAATTTGCCATTTTTTTTATTGATTATTTATTAGGAAAAGACGATCACACTACAATAAGGTTGTTCTGCTTTCTGACTAGAGTTTTCAGTTTTGTAGCATATAAATCTTACATGGTTTCTATCACCACTATGGATAAAGGGATGAGTGTGTGCATATTGACCTGATACATTATACACTGTTCCTGTAATCGCAAAAGAAACTGCTTGATAATCTGTTACATTACCAGCACTATCCGTAAGTTGATTTGTATAATTAACTTGATAATCTCCAGTACCATGATAAGTATATGAACTTACATTATGATTACTATAGTTGGTCATAGTTCCATTGCTCGCTCCAGCAAAGTGAGCCCAAACTTTTGCTACAGATCTATTAATAATATTACCCCTAACACTTAAATCGCCACCAGTTTGAGGGTAATCATATATGTCTAATCTATTATTAGCTCCATTTTGTTGAATTCTTATATCAAAATCGTCAGTTGCAGAATTTTTAAAATCAATAAATGCATCACCAGTATATCTTGTAATTTCTATACAACCATCAGAAGCAACCAACTCAACTTTACCAGTAGAGTGACTCGCTAGAAGAGTGCCTCCATCCCAAGTTAAGTTTGATTCACCCTGTAAAGTATTTGCAGTTCCAGTCGCAGTTATAACGTGGTTATCAACATTACTGTTTATTGTTACACTTCCGCTGTTTACAGTTTCCCAAGAAACAGAACTACCTTTACCATTACTTGTTAAAACTTGACCTGTAGATCCATATTTTTGTGCATCAGTTCTAGTATTGGCCACATCTCCATTTCCAATATAAGCACCAGCTAATATTCCAATTTCTCCTGCCTTTCCAATACGCAATCTTTCTACTACTCTTCCTTGTGTATTGCTTGGATTGGAAGCACTATAATAACCATTTCCACCTGTTTGGAAAGTAATTGCAGAATAATCATCACTACTTGGACTTATTGCTCCACCACTAGTATATCCATTGGCATAATCCATTTGGATACGAGCATCAAAATCAACCTGATCTCCATTACCAGAAGCCAATTGTGATGTAAAATCAACATATGGACCACCAACGGGACTTACATTTCTACGCCTCATTAATTCTAATCCACCGTCCGCACGTACAACTGTTCTATTATAAGGAATACCATAAGTATCAGTCTTTGTCTGAGCCATAATATTTCCATCGCCATAAGTGCTGTTATCACTTGAAGATGGTTTAAGTATTAACTGAGGTTGAGTCGTTGATTTATGAAATTCTAGTCCATCTGCACCAGCAAGAGTGCTACCACCATCATTAAACTGAACTTGCTTATCACTTCCAGCAACTCCTCCACCACTGCCCGATTCACCTTTTTGTCCTTCTTCCCCTTTATCACCTTTCGTGGATGATCCTGGTTCACCTTTTGTAGCTTGCCCTGGTTCTCCTTTATCAGACGTTCCTTCTTCACCTTTTTGTCCCTTGTCACCCTTGGTTGAATTGTCAACACCATCTTGTCCCTTTTCACCTTTATCACCTTTTGTGGATGATCCTGGTTCTCCCTTCACTGCTGCTCCCGCTTCTCCTTTGTCGCCAGTTCCCTTTTCACCTTTATCACCTTTATCACCTTTATCACCTTCACCTAGTTCACCTTTTGAACCCTTCTCTCCAATTTCTCCTTTTTGTCCTTCCACGGTTGAATCTGCACCTTTATCCCCCTTATCTCCTTTCTCACCTTGATCACCCTTTAAACCCAAATCTCCATCATTACCTTTCTCACCCACCTCACCTTTATCACCTTTCTCACCCACCTCACCTTTATCTCCTTGTACACCTAAATCTCCATCATTACCTTTATCACCTTTATCCCCCTTATCTCCCTTAATACCTTTTTCTCCAACTTCGCCTTTCTCACCTTTTAGTCCTTCAATACCTTTTTCCCCAATTTCACCTTTATCTCCTTTAATTCCCTTCTCTCCCTTATCACCAGTTCTTGAGAAATTTAATACACATAGTTCTTGGTTTGAGGGAATGTTACCAAATCCATTTTGAACTCCTATGGTCACATAACCAGTAGAATTTGTAGCAGAAGTAATTTCAAATATTGCAAGAGTATTATCTGAGTTATCATTTGAAGTAACATACAGATAACCAGCTACAGCACTATTTGAATCATCCCATGCCAACAGTTGATCTAATACATTGACAGAATTAATTTCTAAGACATCAATATATAATTGATTTACATTACTCACACTTGTATTGTTAAATCGAAATATTCCTTGTCCAGGATCTCCATTTATAATAACAGTTGAAAATCTATATCTTAATCCTGCCTTTGCTCCTTGATCACCTACAATACCTTTTTCACCCTCATTACCCTTATCTCCTTCAACTCCTTTCTCTCCAAATCCTTTTTCCCCAACTTCACCTTTATCACCCTTATCACCTTTTTCTCCTTTATCACCTTTTTCTCCTACCTCACCTTTCTGCCCTTCAATACCTTTTTCACCTTTATTACCCTGTGCTTCAACATCACCTTTTTCTCCCTTATCACCCTCAGGTCCTTGTCCACCAGCATTTGCCATGACCCATTGTGAAGAATCAGCATCATCATAGCGTACAAATAAATCACCTGTATCACTTTCCCACCACAATTCTCCATTATTTGGATTAGTTGGAGGTTCATTACCAACTGTAACAGGTATCACAGTTACAGTCGCAGCAATACCAGGATGACCTGAAGGACTTTGTGCAGATACATTTGCAGTTACTGCTGCACCTACAAAATTCAATTGAGTGATACTACTTGCAACACTAACTTGTACCCCTTCGTCAAATATAGTGATTGCACCAGGTATCAGTCCACCACCTACAGGAACCCAAAATCTTTGACCTGGATATCCTGGTATAGCGATCAATTGATATTGACCGCCTGGAGGAGGAGATGGTCCTGCAAGAGGATCAGATAAATTTGGTTCTGCTTGTTCTAGATTAAGATAACTATACCGATCATCTTTAAGTTGATCTTGAGGTGTTCTCTTAACTCTACCGCTTAAATATTTTACCATAATTATGCAGTGCTATTCTCCAAGATACTTGCAATTAATTCCATTTCTAATGGTGCAAAATATCCACCTGAATAACTTTCACCAACGTTAACTACAAATGTATTAGAAGTATTGTAACTATTATTTTGTGCCCCACCAGAAACAGTAAGTTCAGCATCTGAGGCAGGATCTGTAACACGAGGATAACCATGTTCTGTTTCTCTATTGTCCATCGAACAAGTAAAGATAATTCCGTTGTCTATAATTCTTATTTTATCTCCGTTTGAAAGATTATGTGCAGATTGTGTTGTAATTAAAAGTTCTCCAGCTCTTAAATCATATGTTTCTACAATTTGTTGATCAGGATCTCTTGAAGAACCACCACCAAAATATACCGCACGGTCAACATTATATCTTGTTCCAACTTTAAAGATATTGTTCGATAATGAATTTGCTTGATTATAAGTATGAACTGAAGTATCTGATGAAGTTCCAATAAAAACAGTAACCCGATTAATATTTTCAACTGATGCCCTTAATATTTTACCGTAAGCATAATCTGGTTTTCCAGCATTTTGACTCTGACCAGAATTTCTTGGATATTTTTTAACAGCACTATTACCATCAAGTTGACAAGTAAATGCAAATCCCTCTTTTTCAAGTCTTACAGAATCACCATCAGTAAATCCGTGTGATGGTAAACAAACACTTAAATTACCAGTACTAGGAGCATATGTAGTTCCTTCTGGTGCTGCAATTGTGATAGTTGGTGCAGAGGTATAACCACTTCCACCACTTACACTTATCTGTGTAATCACATCATTTGTAATAGTTACGGTTGCAGTGCCACTACTTCCTCCACCACCAGATATAGTTACTGTTGGTGAAGCAACATATCCCATACCACCATCTGTTATGGTTAGATTACCAGTTAATGCACCAGCACTTATATTAGATAATGATGCAGTTGCTGTCGCAGTAGTTCCCGCTGATGAACTTTTCTTATTATATCCTGTAGGTGAACCTGATGCTGTTACAACTTCAACAGCAAGGGGTTTAGATCTTGCATAGTAATGGATTGCTGAATTATAGTAATGAGAATAATCTTTACCACTGACTCCAACAGGAACTGATCCACCAATATGAGAAGTAAATGTTTTTGAAGTACCAACAAATCCTTGAATAGATTCGACTGTATATGATTGAGGTGGATCTGGGAATATATTTGTAGTAATACCTGTTTGTCCTGGTTTACAGGTAAGAGCGATTCCAGTAAGAGTGATTGGATCACCAGCTTTAAATGGATGAGGTTCTTTTGTGTTTATAGTAACGATACCCGTCGGTTCATCATAATCTACAAAGGTTATAATACCAACCTGTTGTTGAACTCCTTCGATGAAAAGTTTATCTAAAATTAAAGGGGTTTTTTCAAGAACCAATCTACCATCTACTATTATTGCAGCATCATTTGGTGGAACCTCTACATTTTTTATTACTCTAATTTCTCTTTTATTACCTGTGCTTCTTTGTGTTCTCTGTTGAGTAAATGTGACTTTTGGAAATGTTGTACCAGCACCAACGTTAGCTACCTGAAGATATAATAAAAGTGCAGAAGTTCCAGTTGGTACCTCATAAAGTTTTTGTTTACCAACTGAGACAGGAACTGCTACAGATATAAATTTATTGACTGGTGCTATCGCCATTTTAGTTTAATGCTAATATTAGAGGAGTAAGTTGTGCTTGAATCGCTCTGTTGAAATCTCTTCCACGAATAGTTGAAGTTGTTTGGTCTATGGTAAGTCCATCACCAATACGGAAATTACCCTTTTGGTCTGTGCTTGTAAACGGAACTTGACCTCCGTTAATTGCAACTACCTCATTTTCAGGTATAGGAGCTCCTGCCTGGAATGGGTTAGCTGTATTTATGTCTGTACCTGCACCGATATATTCAAATGAATGTGAACTAGTGATGATGCGACTCAATCTAACAAATTCAACTGTCACACCAGACGTAATTGGATATGGAATAAACTCATTAAACACGACAGTTGATAAACCAACCACTGCTGATGTTTCAGTTGCTTCACTGACAGTAAATAATATTGGATCCATATCAACCACTAACTGAGCTGATCCACCACCAGAAATATTTACATTCAACGTCTGGTCTGGTAAAAAATTACGACCACTGTTTATTATATCAATTGATGTAATAGTTCCTGCTGCACTGACATTAGGAGAAAATTCAGGTAATATTGATTCAGGACCATTAGGCGGTTCACTCAGTGTAACTATAGGAGGAGCAGCAGCAGTATAATCACCATCATTACCACCATTTACAACTCTTATTCCTCTCACTAATTCTAATGGTTTAGTAATTGATGATGTGGAAGAACTATCAGCATAATTATTCATATTCAAATGAAAATATGCTCCTTGTCCATCAAAAGGAGTTCGAGGATTATTTGACATATCTTTTGTATTTGTAGATATAATTCGATCAGCACCACCTATTGTTGATGTGGATGTAGTTCCATCAAATTCTATATCACCAAATCCATCTGCCATCAATCCAAGTCTACCAAAAGATGAGTTTGAGTTTGTCAAATCACATTGTCCACCAGATGTTGCAGCAATACCTATATCAGAACAAATTGTAAATATAGAAACTAATTGTGCATAAGCATTGTTTGATAATGATACACCAATACCTGCTTCATTATATTGTGTAAATGAATCACATACCATTGATTTTAAATCTTGACCCAAATCATTTGTACCTGTGAAAGCAGCATCTGCATGATCTCCATTAATTTTCATACCAATACTTTTTGACATGAAATTGGTACAGTTACGAACATAAGGTGAACGCCACCTTCCAGCAGAACCCTCATTTGCTGGTCCTAAATCAGTAAAACCAGTTACTGCTTGGAAAGCAAATCCAGCAGATACATCAGCAGCGGTAGGTGGAAATGCTACAGCACCACAATTAGAATGATCATCATTAATATTAGCACCTGTAAAACTTAAATTCTCGATTAAACATCCTCTTCTAACGTGGAAGAAATCCTTATTTTTATTTTCTGGTACCAATAAAACTAATCTTAAGTCTTCACCATTTATAGCAACATCATCTCTTAAACCAATAGGATTATTTTCAAGATAAGTTCCAGATCTTACTCTTATTGTATCTCCCTGCTGTGCAATCGCTGCAGCAGCTCCTATTGTATATTTTGAATCACCCTCTAATAATCCACTATTCGTATCACAACCATTTTTTGTAACCCATATAGTTCTCTTTGTTTGAACTCCAGATGGTCTCCAAGAAACACCCATTCCTACACCACTCGTATCAAATGATGATAAACGATAATCAGTCTTACATATTCCTACCCCGTTATTACCAAAGAAATCAATGATGCGTTTATCTAATTCTAAATCACCCGTTATTTTTGCATCTCCTGCTACATCAAGATTTTCACCTATAAAAACATTTTTGCCAATTCCCACACCACCATCTATGACAGCAGCACCAGTTATTACACTTGTAGACTGTGTTTGATCGTCTACATCTAATCTTCCTGTAATGACTGTATTTTGTCCAACGTTCAAATTAAGAGCAATTCCAACACCACCATCTACTACAGCAGCACCAGTTGCAATATTGGTTGATTGTGTAGTATCATCTACATCGAGTCTTCCCTTAATTACTGCATTTACACCAACATTTAAATTTTTCTCAATTCCAACACCACCTTCAACTACTAATGCACCTGTGTCTTTATCTGTACTATCTGTTGTTCCTAAAATTTTAGTATCATCACCGACAAATAATTTTTTAACAATTCCAACACCACCATCTATTTGAACTGATGCAGACGTTGTGCTTGATGCATCTAACGTACTGTTGAATGTGGTATTTCCATCTACATCGAGAGTGTTGTTTAGTGTAGTAGCACCATTAACATCCAACTGAACTCCAACAAAGAGAGTGGATCCATTGAAAGTTAAATTAGCATCATCTTCTATCTCCCCACCAGCTCCAGCAATAACAACACGATCATTTGTTAAGTCTTCTACTTTGAAAGTATTTGCCTGACCACCAGCATTTATGTCAAGAAGACCATCAGTGGTGGTTGCTTCAAGTGTAGTACTACCATCTACATTAAAATCAGAATCAAAATCAACATCACCAGTTGCATGTACAGTTCCAGTTATGTCTAATTGAGTAGAAGGATTATTATTGTTGATACCAACTTTAGACATCCTATAGATGTCATTTGAACCAACATATCCCCATAAATCTTTGGTTTGTATATCTACTATTTGAGTTGGGTTTGATGGATTCGGTATAGGTACTAAAGTATCATGACCAGTACCTAGACTGTCTATCTGTTTAAAATTAAAAACTGTGAATGATTGTGCAGCACCAACTAGAGGAATATATTGACCTTCATCTTGAACAAATACACCTTCAGTAAATGATGGTTCAAAAGACACCCATCGAATACCAACTTCATCACGATTTAAGAAGAATCCATTTCCACCAGGTGATCCAGCAGAATCATAAATATTTCTCGCTATATGAATACTTCCATCAACATCTAATTTTAATTCTCCTTGTGTACTACCATCATACAATGTATTGTTCTTAGCCCAATCACCACCAACACTTGTAGTACCAATACCAACTGTTCCTATTCCAGTGACTACAAAACTATCATTACCCTGATTTATTTGGAATTTATCTACAGGTTGAGTAGTCCCAATACCCACATGACAATCATTAGTAACAATAAGACAATTACTATCTACCTGAAATTTTCCTACAGGTTGAGTGGTTCCAATACCTACAGCACCTAAATCAGTAACATTAAAAGAAGTTTCACCAACACCTACTTGAAATCTATTATCAGGTTGAGTTGTACCAATACCAACTCGACCTCCAACTTGACCATCTAAGTCAGATGTGCTTGATATTGCAACAAATACTGTACCAGCAGCACCAACATTATGTCTTTGAAAAACAGTTAGGTAATCAGTTTCAATGTCAAAGTGAAATGATGTGCCAATGAAAGTTGATAGTCCACTTACAAATAAATTTTCGTTGATTGTGACATTTTCAAAATCAACATTAGTAAAATCTATATCTGAAGCATCTATATCAGCATATAGTGTCCCGTAAACATAAACATCATCCAAGAATTCGGTTTTTTCACCAAACTGATTTGCATCCGAATTATAACCTGGATTTGTAACTTGACCTTTTTTAAATCCTGGCATCAGCCGAACCCTCCAGAAGAAAATGCATTAGTAACAACATCTTGTCCAACTTTTGTTCCAGCAAATGTACGTGCACCAAAAGTAACACCTCTGGGTGCAAGGTTTCCTGTCAAAGCATTTGTATTTAAATTTGGAGTGTCTAGAAATATACTATTCGATCCAATCAATGTTAAATTTTTTGAAGATTTTACAACAAGATTATTATCTGCTTCTACTGTTATATTTGTACCTTTTATTAATATATCACCATTCTGTTCAGCAGTTATTGTGACATCACCATTTTTTCCAACAATATTAACACAGGTTCCACCCTGTTTAGTTACTCCACCAACAATTGTTAAACAATCATCATTAAAGATATTCATCTGACCATCTTCAGTCATTCCCCACAAACCAGTCTGGTTATTCTGCTCCATGATTTGTTGGTACACACTTCCACCACCAAAACCAACAGTGGGATTACCCGTGTTAACTCTGAAATTGGGTCTTTCATCAAAGTCCCATAAAGCCCAATTTTGAAGATCTGGATTTATTGCCATAGTTATATTCTCGTATTAATATTTATTAGTAACCATACCCACCGCCACCTGATGGAGGAGAACTAGGTGGTGATGATGGAGGAGAACTAGGTGGACTCTCTGGAGGATCCATAGATGGAGTGCTTGGAGTTGAAGTATCTGTTGTTTCAGTTACAGGTGATGACTGCTGTAAAGTAACTGTTGTGGAGGTAGAGACTCTTGCAGTTGACGATCTACTTTCTGCTGGTGTGTCATAAATTGTCGAATGAGCAGTAGTAGTATGAGCAGCACCAACCATCTTTGCACCTGTAGTGGGATGAACGTGGAAAGATCCATAATAAGGTTCACCATTAATATATCCTACAATACCATCTCTCGGAGTGATACAATCAATAACTTGTTTTGTCTCACCTTGATATGATGGTCTCGGAGCAATTTGTGGTTTTATAATTGCACCAAATCCAGTAGTTGATTCAATGAATAATTTTGGAAATCCACCTACAGGTACAGGTACAACATTAAATAATGCTGCATTAGGTGGTATTACATTTAATATTCGTCCTTGTTCATCTAAAATCTTTTCATATTCATTTCCAACATTATCGGTAATTCTATCATTTGCAGTATAATTTTCACCTGGATTGATAACTGCAACATGATCAACTGTATATTCATTATCATTAGAATTTTCATCAATTACAGGATAATTTTCACCAGGTGTCACAACGTAAACATCAATTACTTGTTGATATGTTGGTGACGATGGATCATAATCAATCACTGCTCTTGCATGTGCACCATATCCCTGATCACAATTATCAGTGACTTCAACTAAAGGAGGAACAGTATATCCTTGACCTGGATTCGTTAATTTAATTCCAATAAGACTACCAGTTTGTTGTGCAAATGCATCACCCACCAAAGCTCCTATAATTGGTTCTGCCAATGAACCTTCACCATCTGCTCCAAATAATTTTATCTGCACCCCTCTACAATTTGATGGAGGAGATGCTTTACAATCTCCAGTGTAATTAGGATCACTAACATCACTATTCATAAAATCAAATTGACCAAATCCAAGTAATGAACCAGCGATACCACCAGGTGCAGCTGCTGCTTCCTGTAATGATTGAGCAGCATTAGCAGCTGCCATTATCATTTCACCTGTTACACCTGGTGCATTCAAAGGACCCTTTCCTAAACCCCAAAGACCAGTTTTCATATTTGCTGTACCTGGTGCAACACATTTAATTGCCTCCTGTATTCCAAGTAATCCCTCTGCCTTTCCTCTCAAATCATTTACTAAATTAAATCCTCCCAATATCTTACCAACACCACCTAACTCAGGACCGAGAGCATCACCTATACCATTCACAATTTTGTTAAAAATTGCTCCTGTAAACTGCTCAGACATACAAGCAGTTGAATTTTGAACATTATCCAAATATGACGTTAGTAATGATCTTACATCACCCAACATAGTATTACCAACTGCCTCCATCACGCAAGGAAATTTCTTTTGTAATGCTGCTACAGGATTTACCATTGCTGTTTGTGCTGCTTTACCTGCTTTTTTTGCAATCGCTGTGTTTTGTGTTGCTGCGAGCACAGTCGCAAATACATTTGAATATAATAAATCAAGTCCAGAATTTAATTTTGGAATGAGAGATGTCATTGCAGTTTTTGTTAAATCACTAGTAAATGAATTTGATATACTCGTAATTTTCTTAGAATAATTTGATATTATTTCATTTTTTTTAGAACCTATTGCATTTGCGTATGATGGTACAGCGTTCTTTAAATTATTTGATATTGCAGTTTGTGCTGGTGTTCCAGCAAAAGATACAACTTGACCCATTGCATCTGATGTTGATCGAAACTCTATACCTGTTTGTTGTTTTAGATTATCAATTAATTTTTTGTCTGCATTGATAACTGGTGAATTTGTAGATGTACTATCATCACCAGATTCATTTTTTATAATTCTCTTATTTTCAGGTGTTGTTTCTGGTGTATATCCAGAGAAAGGGGTAAAAGGTGATGGTGGTTCTTTGTTAACAACATACTTTGAATTACCTATTACACCAAAGATGACTGGTTGTTGTGCATCATCTCCATCTAAAAAGAAACCAACAACAATATCACCTTGTGTAACACGAATTTTCTTTTTTGTTCCTCCTTTTCCTGAACCGTGATTAGTAGGAAGTAAAACAGTTGCCCAAGGTAAATCTTCATCAGCAAGTTCAATAGTATTTTGAGGATGATACCCCATAATACGAACTTTTACACGATTACCCCAAGCATCTGGTCTTTTATTAAATTGAAGTGCCCAACTTTTCGCAGGTGGTATTTGACCAATCCACCAACGGAATCCATCCTTACCTAGAAAATTACTTTTTAAGAGAAGATTTTCAATCATTTATCCTTTTTACCCGTAGTATCTCTAATCAATTTCAATTTTGTAAATGAACCTTTATTATCATAATAATGTACTAGTTCCTTAATCATATATAGACCGCTTTGTTCATCATCTCTTACTTTAACATCATTTGTCGTAATTTTTGCAAAGTTCATTTGAATAATACTTCCAGCAGTGAGTTGAGTATTCAATGGAATAGTTGCTGAAAGAATTTGAGTAAAGATTGTATTATATCTCATCATCGCTTGTGAATGATATTCCATAGGATCAGCATTTTTCTCTCTTGATTTTGCCTCTTTCTTCTCAGTAATTCCAAAATCTAAAACACCTGTCATATACCTACTTGGAACATCACCCAAACTTTTATTTGATTTATCCACTGGTGGTAATAATATTTCAAAGTCTTTTCCAAGATTTTCCATTTTTTTAGCATATTGGGAAACTTTGAATTGACCTTGTTGAGGTGTAGTGAAGGTACTATCAATAGGATTATAATACATTCGATAAGTACAATATGCACCCTTTTCTAAATTTTCAATCATTTTTTGATTTCTTATTGTACTGAATTCTAAAATTTTATAATCCTTCATAGGATCTTGAGTATCTACAATACCAGGTGTATAATTATATTCAGTTGGAAATGGATCTTGATTTATCAAACTATCAACTGATCTAAAATGATATCCCAAATAACTTTCATAGAAAAAATAACCTGCAGTTGCACTACCACCCGACACATTACCTGGCACAGATTTTGTTGCTAACCATGTTAATAAGGTAAATGGTTTTTTCAAATTACCTATAAAACCATAAGGATTTTGCGTCTCATCAACATCTACATTTTTATCAGACAGTAAATATTTTTTAATTATTTCTTTTACACTATCAGATATAGGTTCCGATGATGGAAATTTTTTACCTACTCTTGATGTTTCATTTGTTATCGCCTCTCTTGAAACCAAATTTATTGTGAATGTTTCTCTCTCAGCATCAACTAAAACATTAGTAATTGATGCAACATATAGTTCATTATCATTTTGTTCAGTAAATTCTAATCCTGGTCCATCACCTGTTGCAGGAATTTTTATACTTACTTTTTCACCACCATTTAATGGTAGACCATTATACACTGAACTTATTTCATCATCTTCATCATTAATAACATTACCTGTATTCACAATTATTGCTTGTGCAGTAATCATAGGAGATAATACATTTTCAAAATAACTGAAAGTAATAACACCTGATGACAAATCAACAGTTTTTGAACCATCATTTGATCTTATCTCAAATATTTCATATAAACTTTTATCTTGTGCTGCCATGTCTTATTTTAGGAGAATACTTTGGAAATCTAGCAAAGTCTGTTTACTATTATGAACACTCGAAACTATTTTTTTCATTTTTTTCGACATTGAAGGAATCTGAGCAGTTGATGTTTGATTTTGATTATTAATAATAAAAGTTGTTCTTGGTTTTTTTCTTCCCTTAAGATTATTTAACTCTTTTTTTACAGGTATAATTGATTTTACAAGTTTTTGTGGTGTAATTGATTCGGGTTCTAATTTTTCATTATTTCCTTGTGGCATACTAAATGACCCACCTGATGCTGATTGACCACTTGTCTTAGGAATTGGTGCTTCTTCTACACCATCAAGTTCATTTTCTAGTTGCATATCCTCATCACTCATAGTATTGACACCTTCAATACTTTCATCTTCAGTTTCAGTATTTACAGCAACCAAATCATCATCGATTGTATTAGTTCCTTCAATATTTTGATCTAATTGATTACTTGGAATTATCGTACCTTTTACATTAGAAGTAAGAATCTCAGATCCTTCAATATTTTCATCTAATTGATTATTTGGAATTATCGTACCTTTTACATCAGGAGTAAAGATTTCAGGTCCTTCTTCACCAACAATATATGGCACCTTGGATTCAACTTCACCACCCATTGATTTACCTTCAATCGGTTCAACAGGTGAGTCCCCAGCTGCTTTTTTTGCTACAGATTTAATTTCTTCATCTGTCATTTTAAACTCAGACGAATCGATTGCTCCTATATCTTTTGCAACTTGTCCTGCTGATGCAATGTCTTTATCTTTGGCAAATGATTGAACAGCCTCAGTAAAATCCCTATTCAATTTTGTTAGATTTGCCTCAGTCTTATCTATTGTTTCACGAATATTTTTATCATCTTCACGGAAATCAAAACGACTAAATGTTGACAAAACATTATCAATACCTGTTCCTAGAGATTCAAAGAAATTTTTCATTCCATCTATGAATCCAGTAAATACACCAACTACTCTTGTTATCAATTTGAATAGTTTTTGGAAAGCATCAATAATTTTTGGTAAATTTAATAATGCCCATCCTATAATTAATGTTCCAACAAAATCTAAAATTCTTCCTAAAAATCCTCTTGTACTTTTTTGTATAATATTTCCTTGTCTTTTTGTAACACCTGTTATGCTCGTTGCCTCAAGTTCATCCTCTCTTTGTTTTCTTAGAACATTTTCTCTTCTTCTCTTAAAAAATTCTGCATCTTGACGTATTAATTTACTTTTAAATAAATTTGTTTTTCTAGTCTGTTTTAATAATTCACTTGACTGCCTTCCAATAGAAACTAAACCCTCAGATAAACCTGTAATCGATTTACGTATTGAATCAACTCCGATTGATGATTTTCTTAGTGAATCTCTCCTTGATCTTATACTCATTATCAACTAACCCCCGTTAAAGCTGTTGCATACATTGTATGTGGATTATTATTATCAAATTCTATTGCGGGCAAGGTGACTGACTTACCCGAAGGATCTGATTGTGCTCCAGAAGATTGATTATTTTTATTTCCTGTGTTCATATTTACTACTTGAGGTGCATCTTCATCAAAGTTACTGATTTGATTTGCAACTTCCGTATTATTATTTTTTGTAGGTGTGATAGAATCATTAGAACTTGTAAAATCTTCGTCTGTTAAAGTATCTCCTACTTTTTTATTAAATAATTTTATATCATTTACACCAAATGCTTTCATTAACGTTTTTGACAATCTCTTAAATGCTTCTTCACCTAAAATACCACCAACTATTGCACCAACAACTGGTATTGGTATAAGTGCCTGTCCTAACGCAGCACCTGCAAGAAACCCTGCAGTAGCAGCTGCTGCTGAAACTAAACCACCGTCTTCACTAGTAAGTTCAGTAAAAAAAGTAATAAGTGGTCCAAAAATATTAAGTAATTTTGAAAATAATTTCCCGACCCCCAAATTCTTCAAACCTTTCAGTTTTGATAAAAACCCTGATTTTTTTGTAATTTCTTTTCCTGTGCCTGTTGTGACTTTGGATGATATATCTTTGGAGAATTTTTTTGTCAATTTCTCAGTTGCTTTAACTCCTACATCATCTGCAGAAGAAGATAATACTGCTGTTCCCCCTGCTCCTGCACCAATTGTTGCTGGTACTTTCCCTTTTGAGAATACCTTTTTAATATTTTTTGTTAAATTTGGTAGAAATTTTCTGGTTGGTGCTGGTTTTAAAGCTGGGGTAGCAATTCGTGCTCCTGTTGCAACCTTTGCTGCTGTTGTTACTTTATTAAATCCAGGTATAAATTTTCCAAGTTTTATTCCAACAACTGTTGCTACTATTTGTCCAATTATACTTTTTAATCCTGCTCCTCCAAAGAATCCTAAACCAAGACCTGCAGCTTTCTTTACAAGACCTGCAAGTAGTGCTTGAACACCTTTCAATCCTACTCTCAACATACCACCAAATGCCACTCTTGCAACATTTCCTGCAAACACACCTAATATACCTATAACTTTTTTTATTCCAACTGAAATTGCAGTAAACGATCCTACAATTACTGTTAATCCAACTATGAATTTTGTTTTTAATCTGTTTATTTTATCAACATTTCCCTCAGACATCGCCTGAAGTAAATCAATTCCCGTAATTGTTAACCATCCACCAGCAAGTGTAAATAAGAAATTAGTTAACCTACCTAAAATACCCTGTGTTTTTACACCAATCCGTTGAACAGGTTGAGTTAATGATGATTGTATCTTATTTTCTAACGCACTTTCCTTTCCTTCTCTTAACCCTTGCTCTGCTAAAATTCTTTCACGGTTTTGATTTGCTGCTTCTCTCTGTCTCTCTAATTGTTCGTTTAATGCTAAATTCTCTTTTACTGCTTTTAGATTAAAATCTAGAACAGATACTTGTCTGGATATGTTTTGTAACTGTCCAGATACTGATGTTAATTGTAATGACTGTTGTTGAAGTAAGGAAGTAGTAACTGGATCTGCCTTTGCTTGTCTAGGTGCACCAAGAAAACTAGAAGAAATATTTCTTCTAACTGCTCTTATTCCTCCTGATAGTGGTGATCCAAACTCATCCATTACGTTCTTGTTGTGCTTTTAAATTTTCCTCTTCAATATATTGTTGGAGAAGTGAAACATAAATTTCTCTCTCCCACGGAATCATATTCTCAAGTTCAGTTAAACTATATTTATGATGCTGCATCAAGGCAAAATTCAATTTATAGTATGACACTAAATCCTCGTGTGCCATACTTATCCGAAAAAACTCTGCAGCCCCTCTATTGTAATCTCACTCTCAACCTTTGTATTTGGATTCATGACCTTAACTGTATGAGAAAGTTTTGGCATAGTATCGAAAAATTTCTCAATATCTTTAAATTGAGATGAATTCATTTGCTCTAAAAAGTCAACTAATTCTTTCTTTGTACAATCTTCCTGAGTCCAAGATTCTTCCTCTGAATAAACTTGATCAATACACGATGCAATAAGTTCAAAAGTATCATCTACTTTAATATCACCTGCATCAAAATTAGATTTAATAAACTCATTTAGAGATGGATATCTCATTTTTAATGTAAAAGTGTCGTCTAATTTGATATCTGATTTGTGGTCTTTTGATTTTTGAACTTTAATAGAATCAATATTAATTGACATTGGTACTTGTGTTTTCCCATCATCAGGGCAAGTAACCATCACTTCAATCTGTTCTCCAACAGATTTACCACGTACATTTAAAAACAAATATTCAATGTCAAAGGTAGATAGTTTTTCAACTTTTATCCCTTTAGTCAAAATACAAGATACTAAAATACTTTTTACAGCATTCGCTATTTGTTTTTGATCTTGAGACTCTAAGGCAATAATTAAAATCTTCTCCTCTTTTACAAGAAATGGTCTGTATTTGATCTTTCTATTTGATGAGGGAAGAACCAACTCATAAGTTGGTGTTGCGATTGTTGGTAAAGGCATAATATTCTGAGCACTTCAGTGTGATTATTTATAGTGGTTTTTCAAACGTTAAATGTGTTAGATGTTCCAGAACCTAAATTCGTTCCACCTAATGTTGATACAGCACCATTTGGATTACTACTATTATTTGAACCTGCTCCAGAGTATGGTAAATTTGAATTACTTACTCCATCTCTTATTATACCATATGCATTCTGATTTAAAATATTTCTACTATTAGCAACACTACCACCATCTTTAATAGGATTACCTCTTAAACCAAATATTTCATTAAACGCTATTCCCAAATCTCTCGCTAATGAAGATGATTCACCACAAATATACCTATCAAAACTAAAAGATGCAGATGCCTTTAAAACCTGAGAACCTTGATAAGATACTCTTGTTGAATTTAATGCTAATGGAAATAAACCTATGAAACGATATTCTAAAAAACGATTGTAGTCCCTTTCAAACTTTACGATTTTTGTTTCATTTGATTTATATTCTTCAGGATAATTAAGTTCAAAATGATAAGCATCACTTGTTGGATCAGATACTGCACCTGTTATATACTCAATCCAATGTTCTAGAAATTTCATCGATTTATATTCATTATCAACATAAAATTCTAGATTGATTTGAGTAAAGTTTCGAGTATGTGCAAATCTTTCAATTACTCCTTGAAAATTACCACGAGTATCAACTGATGCTAAAGCACTGCCTGGTAGAACTGCATTACTACATAACAATCCTGCATCTTCTAAAATAAATCTATCATTTACACCTTTTCTTCTTAAATGTGAACGCAAACTATTTCTCTCAAAACTATGAGGTAGTGCAAATTTTACAATATAATGTGAAGATTGTGCTACATTTTGAAATCTTGGTAATAAATCAGATATTGGTCTTGGTCTTGGTGCTGGCACTCTAAATAAAATTACATATCATATGTATTTAGATGTCTTATAAGGGAAAATACTACCCTTCCTATCCTAGAAAGTATAAAGGTGATCCAACTAATATAATTTACAGATCACTCTGGGAGAGAAAGTTCATGGTGTATTGTGATAAAAATGATTCAATATTAGAATGGGCAAGTGAAGAAATTGCTATCCCATATCGTTCACCCATAGATAATCGAGTTCATCGTTACTTTCCAGACTTCTATATGAAAGTCAAAGAAAGGGGTGGAAAGGTAAAAAGATATGTAATTGAGGTTAAACCTGCAAAGCAAACAAAACCACCAGTGAAACCAAAGAGACAAACTAAAGGTTATATTCGTGAAGCATATGAATATGCAAAGAATCAAGCAAAATGGAAAATGGCACAGGAGTTTTGTGCTGATCGTCAATGGGAATTTAAAGTTGTTACAGAAAAAGAGTTAGGAATATGAGCCGCATCGACCCCGTAATGAAAAATCTAATTGGGAATGAAAATCCTGATGATTTAGCACAAAATATATTAGAAGTATTAACTGAAGGAAGTAATGTTCCAGAGGCAGGAAATTATTATGTTTTTGTATATCAACCAAAAACTCCTAATATAAGATATGATGCACATCCTCTTGTTGCAGTGACAGATGTTTTCCAATGGGGATTCAAGGGTCTTAATTTTCACTGGGGTGAAATGAGACAATATACATTTCCAGAAGTTGTAGGTGGTTTATATAAAGTAGATGAAATGGAATTGAGAGACCTACGGACTATTCCATTTGGCAGAATACGACTAAATAGTTGATACAAGTATAAAAGGTCGATAATGGCATTGGGAACATGGCGGGTAGATCCGCAAAAAAATAGAGAATTGCAAATAAAAAGTGGTGTCGATAAAACAAAACTATTAGGAAATACAAAAAAAACTGCTGGTAAAAGAAAATTACCACATCCAAAGCAATTATCATATCCCGTTGCAATAACTCCTGATGAATCTAACGGTTCAAGATTGTTAATAAAATGTTTTGAGTATATTCCACCAAAAACTGGATTAGAAGTTGGTTATACACCATTAAAAAATACATCGGGGAAAACGGGTGTTAAAAATGGTTATACCATTAAACCTGATGAATATATGCGAAACAAAGACGGTTCTACAACCATGCGACCTGTGAATATAAGATTAGATAATCAAGGTGCATCAGATATGATTGGTAAGAGTGGTAGTGGAACAAAAAGTCTTTATTATGTTGAACTACCAATTCCGCAAGATGTTAACGACTCTAATACTGTTACTTGGGGTGATGATACTATGAATGTATTTCAATTAGCAGGATTACAAGCAGCAGCAGGTCTTCTGACAGATACAGAAGAAACTTTTGAAGATTTGAAAGCAGCTTTAACAGCTGCTGCTACTAGTGGTATGGGACTAACAGATGATCTAAGAACAGCAGTTACAGCAGGAATTGCAGGTAGAGCGATAGATCCACAAGGTCAAAACATTAATATTAATAGTGCAATCGGTAGAGCAACAGGACAAGTATTAAACTCTAATCTAGAATTACTATTTAATAGCGTGAATCTACGTTCATTTCCAATGAATGTAGTTTTTTCACCAAGAAGTCCAGAAGAATCAATGAGAGTTAAGCACATAATTCGTGCTTTTAAAAGTTCAATGGCTGCTAAAAAAGGTGTAAACGATTCAGGAGGTCAAGGTAGTGTATTTTTAAGAGCACCAGATGTATTTCAACTAAGATACTTACATAATGGTAAGGATCATCCTTTCTTAAATAGTTTCAAGCATTGTGCTTTAACTGGAATGGCTGTTAATTATACGAACGCTGGTACTTTTGCATCATATAGTGATGGTACACCAGTAAGTATACAGATGAGTCTTACCTTCAAAGAACTCAATCCAATTTATCAAGAAGATTATGATACTTTAAATTCTGGCGATTCCAATGGAGTTGGTTTCTAATGGCATATTTCAAACACTTACCAAACATATTATACCAATCACCACTGCCAGATAAAAATTCTACTGGTGATTTAATTGAAATTAAAAATATATTCCGTAGGTCAAAATTATTTGATTACTTAAAAGAAAATGTATCATTATTTAATAAGTACGTTATAGAAGATGGTGATAGACCAGATACAATCGCAGAGGATGTATATGGAAGTTCTCAATATGATTTTGTTGTGATATTAACTGCAGGTATAACAAATATTACTGACGAATGGCCACTTCAAGATTATCAAATGTATGATCTTGCATTAAGTAAATATGGCACTGAAACAAAAATGAATGAGGTTCATCATTATGAAACATATGAAATAAAAGATAGTAAAGGTCGTCAAATATTACCACCCAATCTTATAGTTGATGTAGATTTTAAAATGGATGGTAGTTCTCTACGTTATCCAACAAATCGTTTTACACTTATTTCTCAGGCAGGTAATACACAATTAGATGATAAAAATGAATACACTGTTGCTACTGACAATATTGCAAGACCCGTAACAAACTTTGAATATGAAATAGATGAAAATGAAAAAAAGAGAAATATTGACTTATTAAGAACAGGATATTTACAAACTTTTGTCAATGATTTAAAAGATGTAGTAAGATATAGTAAATGTTCTAATTATATCACTAGTTCACTAGCAAGGACAGATGTAACTGATTTAACAACATAAAAAAAGGGGGTCGTTTGACCCCCATGTAATTATTCTTCTGCTAGTTTCGCAAAATACGATAATGCATCGTCATCATCTTCATTAACTGAGGATGGTGTTGTCGATACAGCAGCGGTAACTAATTCCTCTGCAGCACCACGATCATTATCTTCATCAGCGACTTCATATTGTGGAGTTGCTGTTTTCTTATTACCAAGAACATAATCTAGACGAGTCTTTAACTCTTCATAAGTCTTGAATTGATCAGCAGCAGCAAGTTCTGCAAGAGAGAACTGTTTTTTCCACAATGATTCAAGAGCGTCATCATCATCAAGAAGTGGACTTACAGCAGCAAATTCAGAACTATCATAGTTTCTGTATCCTGCTACATTTTTTGCCTTTAACTTGAAGTTAGCACCTTGCCAAAAATCGAATGGATCGATTGCCTCTTCATCTTCAAACTCAGGTTGCATTGCTGCTGTGAGTTTGTCAAAGATTTTCTTACCAAATTTGTATAAGAATACTTTGCCTTCGTTCTCAGGGTTTGCGGGATCTTTTACAACATATACGTTGCTGATGTAAGTTAACTTACGTTTCTGCTTTCTTGCAGTTTCTTTTCCAAGATCAGTACCGTTATTCCAGAGTAATGAATTGTACTCAGAAACAGGGTCTTTCTGTCCTAGTGTGGTAAGAGAATTCTCAATATACCATCCACCAGGTCCTTGGAATGCGTGTGAATATAGTTTTACAAAAGGTAGGTCTTCGTTCTCTGGTGCGGGTAGGAAACGAATAACAGCATAGCCGTTACCACCTTTGTCTACATCTAATTTCCATATGCGGTCATCAGTGTTACCGCCTGTGTTGTTCATCTTCTCGACTTCTTTTACTAACTTTGCAGTAAGTGAGCCAAGTTTGGATTGTTTTTTTAAGTCTTTAAAAGACATTTGGATACCTCGGATAAATTGGATACGTTGGATAGTTGGATTATAACAAAAATAGTCAAGTTTGTCAATACTTAGTATTAATACTATTTATATTGGTTATAATACTGAAATATATAAAACCAATCTAAATTATCATAATCAATAATTTCTCTGTACAATACAAATTCTTTTTTATTTGACATATATGATAGTAATAATAAAGTTTGCTCATCATCTACTAATGAATTTGATAAAAGTTTTTCTAATTGTTCATTCATTACCTTATTAAGATAATACCATTTTTCCTTTGAAGCAACAATATGACCAGCCATTATATAAACTGTATTATTTTTAATTATTTCTAATATATTAATTTTTTGAGGGATGTTTCTTATACTCCATAGATATATTTTGTTACCAAAATTATATTGCCAAATTTTTGATTCTGGTAAATATTTTTCCTTCCTAATATATCCAAAATCTATCCAAGATACAATATTATCGACATCGGAAATCTTATCTATAGCGGTACAACAAAAATATGTCTTTAAAGTAGTAAGGAGAACATATTCAGGACACCAATGTTCTGGAGATGTAAGTCCATAAGTTAAACCACCTTCCTTTTGTAGAATTTGCTGTGTTTTCTTTATTTTATTGATTAATTCTTTATTTGTTTCAAATATATCTTCGTAAATTACTACTAAATCTGGTTTTATATCACGAATAATTTTATCAAAAAGTAATTTAAATTTGATTTCACTGAATACAATAATTTTATTTTTTAATTGACATAATCTTTCAAAGCATTCAAAATAATAAGATGTTTTTCTAGTAAAATATTTCCAATCTCCTCTCCCAATATCGTAAAAAGCAGTTACGATTGTAATATCATTCATTAATCAAGTTGTGTTTTCAAATTGTCAATAGTGTTTGACATTCCAGAGAATAATAGTGACATATCAGTTCCTTCTGGAAAACCAAGAAGTTGTACTGATTGCTCTAAATGTTCCTTTAACTCAATTGCCTCTGGATCTTTTGATAAACTAATGCGTGTATACATTAGTTTTTGCTTTTCTAATAATTCTGTAAGTTTTTCAATATGTTCAAGTTTATCTTCACGACTCATCGTACCAAATTTAAAGGCATTTCCATATATCTCTGCTTGTAAAGCATTGATATCTTCCAAACCCTCTCTGACTATGTCAGAATCAAAAAATTCACTCATTGATAATTTCCCTTAAGATTTTTTTAAATTGAAATACATTTATATTTAGGAAAGGTTTGTACTTTTTAAGTTTAAGACTGACGGTTTCCCATACTGGATCCTTTAATTTTTTATCAAACGTTTCCGAGAATGCAAAAATAATATCAAATATTACAAACGTCTCTAAAGATATATCTCCACCTAAAAATCTCTTTAATATAATAGGATGCCCTTTCTTACATTCTAATATCTTCTCTAAATTCTGGTCTTCAAGCAATTCATTCGATTGTTCTTTGAAAATATATGAAATACTTTGCTGTCTTCTCATCCAATCAGAATAAGTTCTTTCTCCAGAGTTAATAATCTCACCAATCCATAAATTTTTTGGATTATCTGTAGTAACAAAATTTGCAAGTAGAAAATTTACTATTTCATCATCAGTGTATTTTCTTGATGTTTTCTCAAACCAATACTTGTCTTTCCTCTTATTAAAAGAGGTAACTGTAGCACTAGATTTACCACCATATCTAAAGAAATCATACTTACTGTTTGTAAAATGATTTTTCATTGATAGATATGACTGATACGTTTCAAATGGTGTCACTTTCATCAATCTCTTCCATACTACCAAGGTCTTCAATTGCATCAACAGGAACTTCAACACCTGCAATGAGATACCAGTGTTGATCTACACCGATACTATCAGGACGCACACCGATATATTCCAAATCTTTAAATGTGTGCTCACGCAACATCGCTTGTAAGCGATAATGCATTAATTCTTTTTGTGTAGGCATTACAAAGGTAATTTTGCTCTTGATGTGGGTTTCATGAAGTTAAGACGGGTTGCATCCCATTTTAATCTTTCCTTTAAAGGTTTAGATATTAACTTCGATACTGATTCTACCTCAATATTGTTAGTTTCGCAATAGTAGCAGATTGCATCAATATAATTGAAGTCTTCTTCTGCTGCAACAATCTTTTCGATTTCGATTGCAAATTTAGA
>MDTB01127861.1_pt1 | contig 37620 bp, 36 predicted proteins | sample 811161 | NCBI WGS metagenome assembly MDTB01 (sample SAMN05326650, study PRJNA326480) | marine metagenome | isolation source: seawater | place: Mediterranean Sea | collected 2009 | reverse complement strand
GGGTTACGGATCAAAAAAGATGCTGCCTGGACCAGTTTTTTTAATTTTTCCTTTATTGATATCTTTGGTGGTTAGTCATTTATATATGTTTTCCAGATTGAAATACAATAAAAGTTTTGAGTTTAAACAAATGAAGCAAAATAGTATTTTAGGTATTATATTTGGGTCTTGGAGTGCGCTAGGGTTTGTTTATTATTTGAATTTATCATCAACAAGTATTCAGCTGCAAATAATATTATTGCCACTATCAGTTGCCCTTGGTGCATTTATTGGAAATCTAGTTCTTATGGATCAAAATATGAATAATTTATCATTCAAAAATCTACTTAAAGAGAAAAGGTTTTATTTTAATAATAAATTTTACAAATCAGTTTTTATTTCCTTAATAATTGCGTTTCCTTTTAGTACAATTCTTTCAATATCTAATCCAATTAATGAATTTACCAGAATATCAGAAAGTCAAAGTATTCCAAGGTGGCCGACGCAAACTTTGAATAAAAATATAGAAAATGTTCTTACTGCAAAAGATTATGCTGAAGACAATAATGGAAAATTAGTTTATTTTGGATATTTAGGAAATTATTTATCTTTAAAAACTGGAGTTCAATCTGGGATTTTATTTAACAATCCAAAAGAAATTCTAGTTGGAGGATTGGAAAATAGAGAAGATATTTCATGTAGCTACTTAAAAGAAATAAATCCTGAATATATAGTTATTGATGATTTATTTGATGGGTTTAGTTCTGGTAATAATACTCCTTACCGTCTTATTGATATTGGGGAAACAGGTTTGTGTGGAGTATATTTTATATTTGGGATAAATGAATTACAGGATGGCTACTTTCTCAAAAAGTTACAAAATGAAAGTTAGTAATTTCTTCATTTGAAAATAGTAAATAAACGAAGCAATTTTAGAAACTCAAAAGTATTTTTTCATTTTTCTAGTTTTTTTGTTATTTATAAAAGATTCACAATTTATTAATAAAAGTGAATTAATTCTTAAAATTAACTTAATCAGGAAATTTTTTATCTATAAAATTTTTAAAAACTTGTTCATAAACTTGAAAATAACCTGAGTGTTTAACTGATCTATAAGGTAAATTTTTATAAATATCATATAATTTAGATTTCTTATAGGAATCATTCATTTTGACCTACCCCACTGTTAAGATTTCTGTAGCCTACTATATAAAATATAGCCATAATCAAGATTGAAAGAAAATATGATGGTTGAATGTAAATTATATTTTCGTAGTTCCAATGATTTAAAAATAAGAAATAGAAAACCAAACTAAAGAAAAATAAAATCTTTTCAATATTTTTATTAAGGTAAATAAATTGTACTAATAAAACAATCATTAGCCCATTTCCGATGCTGTATAGGTTAAACCTTAATGGAGGGTACCATCCAATAAAAGCCCAAAAAGTAAACAATATTATAATGATTAAAATTAAGTTGACTTGAAACTCTTTATTTTTCCTTTTTAAGGGATTTCCAAAAACTATAAAATTAAACAATGAAAAAAGAATTGGAATTCCCATATAGAAAATAGTCTTTAATGTGTCTGTAAAATAGCATATAAAATTTTCAGGAACTGTTTGACAGTACCATTGTCCGGAATGCTTAACAATTCCAATTAAATAGTATCCAATCCAAATAAACTGGCCCCAGTACTGAGTAGCAGCATCGTACGGTTCATAACCAAGAAATCTAATGTAAAGTAAGTAGAAAATATTAGGAAGAATAAATATTAATAAAAATTTAATGTTTTCTAATATATATGAAAACTTTTCCTCTTTCTTTAAAAATTCTCTAAAAATATACAAGAAATAAATAAGTAAAAAGGCTCTGTGAGCTAAAAATAGTATTCCAAAAATTATAGAGATCTTTAGTAGGGAATAATTACATCTAGAACTCAGAATATATAAACCAGATGCTATAACTACAAAAGTTAATAGTTGGTGCGATGGAACAAATATTCCCCATTTGATAAGTGGGTTAAGGTAAACGATTCCACATAAAGGAAGTAATTTCAAAAATTTTAAATTGTAAATATTGAGGGATAGAAGAATTAATAAAATTCCTATTGAAACAATAAATACCTGAACAATAAAAGTACTTAATTGAAGCAAAAAATTTATTTCTATATTAAAAATAGAAAGCATAATATTTAAAAACTTTGAAATAATTGATACAAATAAAATGTAAAGAGGTCTGTTTTGGTAAGGATGTTCGTAAGAAGTTATGATATTATTCATATTTTCAAATCCCATATAATAATTTGATTGATCACAACTTACTGGATAATTTAATTGGAATTTAAATGAATTAATGTGTAAGTCTAAGTTTTGAATGTCAACACAAATATAAAAATTTGAAGTATCCTTGAGTAAAATAAATAAGGTTATGTATAAAAAAAGTCCTATGAATAATGAGGAAAATAAAATTTTGTAAAATAATTTAAAATATTTTATATCCATACTTAATATGTTAGAAAATTACTTTGAAAAAAATACTAAAAGTTTGAATATTTCATGAAATATCATTTAGTTACTGACACAATATCTGGTCTTGTAGCAGCTGATAAATTAAGTGAAAAAAATTTTCAAATTGATCTTCTAATTCCAGAAAATTCAAATTTCAACGGTTTCAATTCTAAAAAATCACAATTTGGCTCTCGACTTTTTGAGCTTGAAACTCAAAAGAATAATAATTTAAACAAAGATATAAGGGAATATATTCCACAATATAAAGGCCACAGAACCTTTATTGGCCATGTAGCGCCATATCTAAGGGAGCTATTTTTAGATAAACTGATAATAGTCCCTGATCCAAAGTTAATTGAATCTGATCAAATTTATAGTGATTTTTTATATGGAGATTATTTTGAAGATTTAATTAAATATCTCAATTTCAAGAATGATATTAATTCAAAATCTAATAAGTTTTTAATAAATAATTATTCTGAGTATATCAAAATCATTGAGAATTATAAAAGTTATAAAAATTTATCAAAAATTTTACATCCTACTTCAGTAAATAATGTTATAAACAATTTATTAAATAAATTAAGTGGGGAAAAAGATATTATTTCAAGATTTCACAGAATACTTTGGCTTCCAATTTTATGGGATTCAACAATAGATGATTATTACCATTTAAATGATATTAAGCTTTCGAGATCAAAATTTTATAGACCACAAAATGAAAATTTTAACTTCGTAGAAGAACTTATTAAGAAAATACAACTAAGAAACAATGTTAATTTGGAATATTTCAAAGTAGATGAAATTAGATTTGAGGACAAGAAAATAAAAATTAAGAATAAAACTATTGAAGATAATGACAATGTAATTATTTCTTTAGCATTTAGATATTTTGATCATATTTTTGAAGATAAGGAAGAAGATATTAAAAAGTGGGGTTTTTCCATTTACAATATTCAAAGAGATTTTTTACTAAAAGAATTTTCACAACTTACTTTTGATGATTCTTCGTTGCCATATAGGGTTTCATATAAATTTGATAATGAAATGGTCAATCTATGCATAGAAAAAGGAACAATTAATAACAACAACAATGATTTATTCAATTATCTAATAAAGAATGGCTATTTATCAGAAAAATTTGAGTTCGAAAAAGAAAATTATCAAGATTTTTCTATACCATTCAAACTTCCTACTGAAAAAAATAAAGAAATATTTAACTATAAAACTGAAAAAATTAATAGCATTTTAAATAAGTCTATAAAAATGTCACCCCTGAGCTTTTATCAAAGTTCAGCACTAAACGAGCAAATTGCTGAAGGGCTTTCAATAGGTTCTAAATTAAATTAACCTTTTCATAATTACCATTGTTTTCTGCAGATTTTATTAATGATGTCAGCAATACTACTGAGTTATAAGAATGCCTCTTATCTGGAAAAATATCTTTACCTTCTAAAAGAAAACTAACAATTTCATCAATTTCATTTTTAAGAGGTTCATTTATTTTTATATAAGGTATGAATTGAGATCCAATGGAATAATCATAATTTGTGATATCTCCAATTTTTTCTGTCAAAACTTTTTGATTAAATATTTTTAAAGGAGACTCATAATCTAAATGGTCATAAACAATTGTTTGTTTAGTCCCTCCAAAAACCATTCTTCTTGACTTTACAGGGGAAAGCCAACTTATCAACGATGTCATTAAGACATTAGATTGTTCAAAGTAATATTCACAGTTTGCATAACTTTCTTCAATACCATCGATTTTTAGAGCATTAATTGCAGTTGCTCGTACTTTTGTTGGGTATTCACCTAGAACATATGAAGAAATCGATATTTCATGTGGTGCTAAATCCCATATAACATTTGTATTTTGTTGAAATAATCCAAGATTTACTCTATTTGAGTCAATAAAAGTAAGTTCCCCAAAGTTCTCGGAATCATTAACATATTTTTTCAGTTCTTTTACCTGGTTACTGTAAATAAAAGTTTCATCAGTAAATACTTCTACCTTTTTATCTAAAGCAATATCATATAATTCTTTAGCTTCTTCAACATCTAAGCACAAAGGCTTAGTCACTAAAATGTTTATTTTATTTTTTAAAACTAATTTTGCTATTTCATAGTGCGTTTCTGGTGGTGTTGATATTACTACCATGTCAAGATTGAAGTTCAAGAGCTCATCAATATTTTCTGAAATTTCAAAATTTGAAAATTTTTGTGCAATCTTTTTTAAATTATCATTATTTTTATCAATAACAATCTTTAGATTACAATCTGGATTTTGATTGATTACTCTAACTAAATTTGGTCCCCAATAACCAACACCGACAACACCAAAATTTATTTTTCTTTCCTGATTCATGCTTACATGATATTTTAAACAGACTGTTTTGTAAATAATAACTTTGATTTAAGACTAAAAGTATTTTTCTATCTCGTCACAGATAATTTGAGAAGGACTTAAAGAAATATTTGTAACTTCTCTTTTTTCATTAGATAAGTAACTAATGAACTCGATAATTGATTGTTTGTCATAATCTGTAATCAATATATTTTTATTACTTTCATATTGGGTATCAACTTTATTTTTTTTCCTCCAAATTATCAATGGTATACTTAAGTATTCAGCTTCTTGAATAACTCCTCCCCCATCAGTAAAAATGCATTTTGAATTATTTAGTTTGTTTAGAAATTCTGAATGAGGAACTAGGCTTTCCAATTCAATGTCATTATTTACTAACTTATGGATATAATTATTTTTTTCCAAAATTTTATAAGTTGGCTCATGACATAACCATAAAATTTGATCAAAAATATTTTTTTTTGTAATGTCAATTAATAAATTAAGTAAGTCATTTAATTTTTCTTTGTTTAATATATTTTCTGTTCTGTGTATCGTTACTAATAATCTATTGACTCTTTCTTCGTTGTTTTCATCAATATTTTTACTAATTGCATCAAATATTGTTGGATACTTAGTATATATTACGTTTTTTTTGTCACGATATTTATCTAGATTTTTTAATTGAAATTCTCTTTCACAGATTAAAATTTTTGAATATCTTTCAACAATAATCCTTATAACCTCCTCTGGAAATGGTCTATAAATAGTTCCAGATCTTGAGCCTGATTCAATATGTAAAGGAAGTGCATTGTTTTTCTTTGCCCAAATTATTCCTAAAAGTGTGCTTGCTGTGTCACCATGGAGAATGCATATGCTTTTCGTATTTCTCTTTTTAGTAAATAAAATTTTGAAAAGTACTTTTATAAACCAATTTATAATACTTAAAACTGTAGAAATGTCTTCTTTGTTCTTACTTAGATTTTTGTAAGAATATTGAAATTTTAAACTTTTTATTTGAGATGAAGTTGTTGATTTATGTTGTCCTGTATCAATAATTTCGATAGGTATGTTTGCGTTATTAAGTCTCTCTAACAATGGAGCAGTTTTAATGAATTGTGCTTTTGTTCCCAAGAAAAAAATTACACTTGAATAGTCACTCACTATGTTTTTAATTTTATACAAATAGGATATAAAAGTCTTATATATAAAAAGTATTTACCTGACTATTTTTTTACTATGTAAAAATTCATTGCTGAATACTCTGGCAGTTCTTGAGTAAATTTATTCAATTCAGTAATAATAGGTAACTCTAAATGTTCCATAATTTCATTTTGATATGGCTTGAAGCAGATTCCTTTTTTATCTATTATTTTAAGATTTTGATTCATAAATTCGTCCTCAATTTCTTTATCACTAATTAACTTCAAAGTTCCAAACTTTATGGCTGGTTTTGAAAGAGATGTCGAACTGTCTTTTATTATTTTCATTTTCTCGCCAACAATTCTATGTAAACTATTTGGATTTGGAAAAGAAATAAATAATTTTGTTTCATCATGCATCAATGTTCTCGCTTTTGTAAATGTCTGTTTGAGATTTTCCTGTTCATGAATAAATCCAAACATAAAAATATTGTCAAACGTCATATTAATTTCTATATCTAAAAAATTACCATTCAAAACAGAAACTGGATTAACTTTTTTAGATGCTATATCTAAATACTTTTTATGTTGGTCTAAAAGAGTTATATCATTGTTTTTAAAATTTTTTGAGATTCTTCCCGTACCACAACCAACATCAATGATTGAGCTAAATTTTTCAATATAAGGAAAAATAACTTTTGCTGTTTCATCAGATATGATACCGTCATATCCAAAGTCAGGATCATAGATTTTACTGTAATCTAACACTTTATTTTTACAGTCTTTCTAAAAGTATGTTTGCCTCCAAAGCCTTCTTTAAATGATCTGAGAGTTTTATTATGTTCTTCACCAAATTTGCTGTCAACACCAAAATTAATATATTGAAAATTATTTTTTTTTGCATTTATCATAGATTTCCAATATGCATACTTTAGTATACCTTTCGGCTCGAAACCATAGTCAGTTGAGCCATAAAAGTAATGCAAAACATCCTTGTTCATTCTAAATGAAACTAATCCCGTAATTATTTTTCCATTAAATTTCAATAAATCAATCCATATTTGTTCTTTAAAATTTTCTATCAAAAACTTCAGTTCCTCTCTTGAATGTGTAGGTTCTACATTATGCTTTTCCAAATTATTTGTTAATAATTTATAATAATCATGTAATTCATCATTCAAATTAGAACGTTTAAGTTCTAATTTATCCTCAATTTCGATTACTTTTTTGATATCACGTATATGATTTCTTCTAAAACCTGAATCTCTTAAATTAATAAAATTTTTGTTAAATAGTTCTACAAATGTCTCTTCTTCTTCATAAAGTGTTTCAACATCTTTTAGCGAATCAAAAAACCCATACTCTGTATTTTTTGTGAACTCTCTAGGGGAAATTCTCATTGATAACGCTTTGATACCTTGATTACTTAAGAAGTTTTTTAACTCCACATAAATTTGATTATATTTTTCTTGGCTTAAAGGAAAAAATTGTATGAATCCACCATAAGTTGAGCCATTGTGTGAAAATATTTCTTCGTCATTTCTTACGCCAGGAATTATCAGAAATAATTTATTATTTTCGAAAATAAATATATTAAATTCATTAAAACGATCTTTAGGATGATAATTTAGAAATTTTTTTGATAAGAATAAAGACTGTTGGTTTTCATAAAATATAAGTTTATTCCATTCTTTATCTAATTCTAAGTTTATTTTTATTTCAATCCCCATGTAGATATGATAAACTTTCGCTCGGCATTTATAAATACTGTAAAGTAATTTTTCAAAAATTATATAAGACTGATAATTTATTCAATTAAACCTTAATAAATTAAAACTTTGTAATTACAATTAGATTGTGAATAAAGCAGGATTAGATTCAGTACCAGAATTTCCAAAACCGGAAAGTGTAGGTCCAAGAAACTGGGGTGAGGAAATATTGGTTTCTTTAGTAGAAGAAAAATTTATGATGAAAAAACTTCATATTAATAAAGGAAGTAAAGGAGGGCTTCAATATCATAGATTAAAAGACGAGGTTCATGTAATTATCAAAGGAAAAATGCAAATTACATATGATGATGGAACAGGAAATCTGATTGATAAAATATTAGAACCTGGTGATGTTGCTCATTATCCTCCAGGAGCTATACATCAAGAAGAAGCCTTGGAAGATTGTTACATTATTGAAGCTTCTACAAACCACTTTAATGATAGAGTCCGATGTGAAGAATTATATGGAGTCGAAGTTATTGAAGGCTTACCTACAACTGAAGAAAAAGATATAATCGAAAAATAAAAATTATGAGATCAATTGAATTAGGTAATAATATTATCAATGACGAATCATTGCCTTTTTTTATTTCTGAAATTGGCTCAAACCACCAAGGAGATACTGAGCATTGCAAGGAATTAATACTTGCTTCAAAAATTGCTGGCGCCTCGGCTGTAAAGCTCCAAAAAAGAGATAATAAAACTTTTTACACTAAAGAACTATTCAATGAACCATATTTAAATCCAAACAGTTTTGCCCCAACTTATGGAGAGCACAGAGACTATTTAGATTTAAATCTTGATCAATGGAAGGAAGTAATTGAATTTGCACAAGAAAATGAAATAATATTATTTTCTACAGCTTTTGATATAAAGAGTGCAGACTTCTTAAATGAATTAGACATGCCAATTTTTAAAATTCCTTCTGGTGGTTTAAAAAATATACCTTTAATTAAGCATGTTGCCTCATTTAACAAACCTGTAATTATTTCAACAGGTGGTGGAAGTATAGAGGATGTCGAAAGAGTCGTAGAAGAAACGAATGAATATAAAAAAAATATTGCAATATTGCAATGTACAGCTGGATATCCAGTTGCATGGGAAGATTTAAATTTAAAAGTAATTGAAACATACAGGAAAAAATTTAAGGAGACAGTAATTGGACTTTCTTCTCACGACAATGGCATAGCTATGACGCTAGTCGCTTACTTACTAGGTGCAAGGATTATAGAAAAACACTTTACACTCAACAGAGGAAGCAAAGGAACAGATAACGCATTTTCACTTGAGCCACAGGGTTTTAGAAAAATGGTTAGAGATATATCAAGAACTAAAGTTGCATTAGGGGATGGTTTAAAGAAACAGTATGAAAGTGAAAAAGAACCATTACGAAAAATGGCTACAAGCATAAGGGCTGTTAGAGATCTTAAACAAGGAGACGTGTTGAGCAATGATGATTTGGTTTTTAAAGCTCCGGATGATGGTCTGCCTCCGTACCAAATTATAAATTTAGTTGGAAAAAAAATTAATAAAGATTTGAAATTAGATGATAATATCAAAATGGAAGATTTAGAAAATTAGAAAAATTTTTATTGAATTTTTGCCAAAATTTCTTGAGCTTTAGAAAAATCAGATTCATAATCAATTGAAAATGAATTTAGATAGTCGGAGAAAATAGGTAAAACTCTTTTTCCTGAAAGCTTCTTGTATTTCATTATTGAATTAGTATTTAAAATTTCAATACTACTGGTTTGTATAAATACTTTCCTCAAGCTCTTGTATTGCATTGAGTGTAAATCTTCTCCATCTTTTTCAAATCCAGCTATTGGGATTATCCTGTTATCTTTTTCTTCCCACATCTTGTCTGGATGTTCTTTTACTAATTTTACTGCTCGTGCAGAGTCGAAATTTTTTTGATCTAAAAACAATTTTATTGAGTCATCTATAAACTCTGAAGACCTGAATGGACTTGTTGGTCGTAAAAGAACAATAATATCAGGCATATCGTTTTCTAATTTACTTAAAGTATGTAATATCCAATCTATATCTAATGAATTACTTTTTGTAATTTTTTTTGGCCTTTTTATTAAATTAACACTATTGTCAATCCTCAATTTTTTTTCAAGGTTGTTATAGTCTGTTGATATAAATGTTTTTTCAATATAATTTGAATTCTTTATTTGATCAAGTGTGTATTGAATTAATGGTTTTGATCCCAATAGTTTTATATTTTTGTTTTTGATTCTTTCAGAACCTGCTCTTGCCGGTACAAATGCATAAATAGTTTTCATAATTAAATATAGTAACAACAAGAATAATAACTGAGGTTAGTATTGGAATATAAATGAAATTTAATCGTAAAAACCCAAAGCATTACATAATATTTTTTGTATTTTCCATTAATTTTCTATTTGTCTACTTTTTTAAATTATTACAAACACAAAAAATAGAAACAATTGCTTTGTTAGGACATCAATTTCAAGGTAATCTTAGAGGGTTTTTTAACGAAGCAACATCGAAAAATATTGAAGTGTGCTACTTTACTTTTGATTATAGAGAATCTAAGACTTCAAAAAATATCAAATATATTCTAAATCCTTTGAATATAAACAAACTGTTGAACTGTAATAAAATTATTGCATCACATGGAATATTTTTTCATAAATTGATAAATTACAAAAAAATTAAAACTTATAATATAGGACACGGCGTTCAAACTTCAATATCTAATTATGCTAAATCAGACTATTTATTATTTGATGAGATTTGGTTAGCTACAAGCATTGATAAGAATACATTGATTAACGATTGTAATTATTTAGGTAATAACTTAAAAGTTACTGGATTTATCAAAATTGAAAATATATTTAAAAATGAAGATGAAAAACAACAGCTTAAATCAAAATATAATTTGAATGATAGCTACTGTCTTTATGCACCAACTGCAACTGGTAATTTAAAAAATAATCTTGTGAGTAATTTTCAATATAAAAACAAAAATTTTTTAAAAGAATTAAACAAAATTGCACATAGAACAAATTTTAAAATAATTATAAAACTTCACTATAACGACTTTGTTTATAACAAAATTGACAAAGATATTCATGACTATATAAAAAAATTAGATAATTTAATTTATTTTCAAGATTTAAGATTAGAAAACGAGGACCACATTCTTAATATTGCAGATGTTCTAATAACTGATTGGTCATCAATATACTTAGAATTTCTTTGTCTTGATAAACCAATTTTATTTCTTAATTCTCCTAGAAGAAGAGAAAATATTGAGTTATCAAAAATAATAGAAAATGAAAGCATTTATAGAATAAAGGAACTTAGTGAATTAGAACAAAGTCTTGAAAATATAAAAAATAAAGAAGAATATTTATTAAAAGATTTGAAAAATTTAATTTTTGAAAATAAATACCATAAGAATGTGTTTGATAGATACTATCTAAGACTAAATCGTTATGAATAAAAATATTAAGTTAGCAGTAAGCTTTTTCTTATTATTTATTTTTATTTACTTCTTTATAGATTATGTAATTGAAAATATTGAAATTATTACAACTTTTAAAAATATAAATTTTGGTATGATCGTGATTTTTGTATTGATTAATCTAGCGGCATATATAAATAGAACTTTTATAAATATCTATTTATTTAGATGTATGAATATAAACCTGCCTTTTAATGAAGCATTTAACTTGGTATATCTAAATACACTTGGTAATTTACTTGGACCTCTCAAAGCTGGATCGGGATACAAACTCGTTTATCTTAACAAATATTATAAATTGAAAATAGCTGACTATATATCACTTAATACATCGTATGCTATCATCACATTAATTCTAAATTTGATTTTGGTAGTTGCCTTATTACCTTTTAATGAAGAAGGTCTCAGTATTGATTTTAATCTGTCAGGATTTTTGATTTTTGTAATCATATTAAGTTTGATTCTATTGTTCAGGATTACAAATTTTTTTGGAAATACAGAAAAAATTCAAATTATAAAAAATTTTGTTGAAGGTTTTAATTCTTTAATCAAGAATAAAAAAAATCTTGTATACATACTAATAGTTTCGACAATACAAATAATTTTTTCTATAACAACAATTTATCTGTGCTTTTTGTTATTTAATTTTCAAGTCACCTTACTGAGTTGCATTATTTATATAGGTGTTGCTGCATTTACTAGCGTTATAAAAATAACACCCGGAAATATTGGCTTTTATGAAATTATCATGATTTTTACCAGTGGATTACACGGTGTTGATACTTTTTATATAATAACAACTAGTGTTTTTCTTAGATTAATTAGTTATGCAACTCTTGGTGTTTTAGGAGTTAAAAAATTGTTAAGTAAATCAAAAAATACTTGATAATAAGTCATCTAATTTTTGTGGGTCAATAATAATATCTGAGCTTTTACTTTCTCTTTCCATATAAAAATAATTTAAATCAAGTTCAGAGGATAATGTAAAAAATGCATTTTTGACATTATCATTTGGATCTCTTATATCAATAATGTTTCCACCTTTTTTCATAAACAACATATTTGCTAACCCAGAGCTATGTGAACCCATTAAAAAATTAGTATTCTGTAAAATTTCAATTTTTTTAGATATTGTTAAATCTTCAAATGTTACTTCATCAAAATTATACTTTTTTAAAATTGGACGGATTTCTTTTATATTTTTAATTGGTCGTCGATGTTTTTCCATATTGATCCAAATTTTTTTATCTTGAGGCTGATTACTTTGATCAAATTCATAATTTTTTAAAAATTCATCTCTCAACCTAAATACAATATCTTTATTAAAGTTTCCAGATGGAGCATTATAACTTGGTAAGTAAAGTTCTTTAACTTTTATTTTTGTATTTGTGTCAAGTACGAAATAGTCTATTTGTAAATAATCTAAAAATTCAACTATCCAATCAATTAAATATTGCTGCGGTAATATAACCTGATATTTTTTTATTTCATCTGGTAAATTGATGTATTTTGTTAGTGCATCAAAAATCCAGTGGAAATATACTGAACTTTTATCATCACAAATCCAAATTGCTTTGTCTAAAGAAATAGAACTTTTACTTGTTCTAAATAAATTCTTATAGAGGTCTTTCGTAAACCTTGAAAATTTAGGAGTATTGAAGTAAGTGTATTTTGTAAAAAATCTGAATTTAACCAGTGAATAAACTGACCGATTTACAATCATTGGATTGGTAATTACTAAATAGTGTGAACCATTAAATTTTCTTTCATATTCATGTTGAAATAGGTATTCATCTTTATTTTTTATATTTTTTTGGCTTACGTCTTTTACTAACAAATGGTTCATTCAAAATTATTTTTTTCATTAATTAATCTTTTTTTACTGTTATTAGTGTTGATAACTTCTCTAAAATATCCGATTCATTAAAATGTTTATTTATTTTGGGGATATTGTCTTTTGTTTCATAATATGAATTTTTTGAATCAATCAAGAATTTATTTATTTTTCCTGTTTCATTTAAACATTTTAAGAACTCATATATTGAATTTATTTTCAAATCTACTTTTGATGTAATTCTTGATTTAGAATATTCAGAGTTAAAAACTTCACTTTCAAGAGATCTAATCAAATCTCCTCCATAAACCAAATTTATATATTTATCCTTGTTTTGGACAGGACTTTGTTCTTTTTTTAAAATAGCTTTTTTTATCATGGGAACTACTTTGTTTCTCTGATCATTTATGTGAAATGTGTCTGACAAGAATATTTCTGAAATTTGGTCATTATTCAGAGTACTATGTAAGTTTTCTGAAAATAATTTTTTGGATTTTGTGTAATAATATTCAGATTCAATTTCATCGAAAATAAACATTGTGTTTGTATATAAAAAGTTAATAAGGTTTGATTTTTTTACGAAATTAAGAATATTCATTGAAAAATCAAAAGCTGATTTGATATTTTCACGTTCTTCATCTAACTTGCTATAAAAAGTGGCTAAATGTAATACATAAATTTCCTGACCATCTGGATAAAAGGTATTTGAAAACTCTTCAAATGTAATTTGATTATAATCTTGACTTATTCTACCTTTTTTTCTTCCAACACAAATAACATCCACACCTTGTAAAGATAAATTAGATAGAAATAATCTCCCAACAAAACCAGTGCCCCCTGTAACAATTAGTTTTTTGTTCATTTCCAAGGACTTATAAAATCCTCAAAAGAAACTAAGGATTTGTCTTTGTCAGACAATATAGGTTCGTCAATTTGCCAATCTAATCCGATACTGTCATAAAAGATACCTGAATCATGCTCATCATTAAATGGTCCAGACTGTAGATACAAAACAGTTGCCAATTGAGATAAAACGCTAAAACCATGCCCAAAACCTTTTGGTATTAATAATGATATTGGATCTGAAGAGTTTAATTTTATTGATTCATAGTTACCATAATTTTTACTATCAACTCTTAAATCAATAAAAACATCATTTATTTCTCCATCTAAGCAATGAACGAGTTTATGAACATCGTATGGAGGTAATTGGAAATGAAGACCTCTTATAGTATTTTTTGTTGATTTAGAGTACAAAACTTCACTCACACCCTCAAACTCATTTTTTAATATATCACCAAAAAAAGGTTTTGAAAATTGTCCTCTGCTATCTTGAAATAACTTTCCTTGAAATATCTTGACATCATCAAACTTATTTGAAGTTTTAACAAATTTCATATTTATAAATTTTCTTTATACCAATCTATAGTCATTTGAAGTGCTGAATTTAGTTCAAATCTTGATTTTATTCCTAATTCTTTGAATATTTTTTCTGAACTTAAATATTGATCTTTAATTTCAAGATCTGCTCTATTTTCAATTATTGGCTCAAGATATTCTCCAAGATATAGATTTGTTAATTTTTTATAAACGTCTAAAACACTTAAGTAATCTGTACTAGAAAAATTATATGAATCTGAAACATCAAGTTCTTTATTTACCAGTGCACTTGTAACTTCTAAATAGGCATGCACAACATCTTCGACGTAGACCCAGTCTCTTTTAAAATTTCCATCAGAACGTAATATTGGAGTTTCGTTATTTATTAGCCATTTGATAACACCTGGGATGAGTCTATCCCAGTTTAAATCACCACCTCCATATATATTTCCACACCTTAAAACAGAAACTGGCAAATTGTAAGTTGTTCTGTAGGTTTTACACATCATATCTGTCGAAGATTTAGAAAATTCATATGGAAAAATTCCATTTAATGGATAACTTTCCTTATAAGGTAACAAATCGGAATCACCATAAGCTTTATCAGATGAGGCAACAACAATTGGTACCTTTTTTCGATTAGCAGATTCAAGAAGGTTCCATGTTCCTTGAATGTTTGATTTAAAAGTTCTAATTGGATTTTCTATTGCATCAATAACTTGAGTTTGAGCTGCTAAGTGGATAATTGCATCAAAATTATTTCTTTCAAGATAATCATCCACAGAGCTTTCATCTGCAATATCAAAATATTCAAGCTCAAATTCGTTGAGCAAGTCTTTAGAGTCTAATAAAAAATTTAAATCTTCATTTAGAGCAATTCCCTTGACTTCAATATTTGACTTTAAAAGACTTTCAACCATCCAACTTCCGAGTAAACCCGTACAGCCAGTAATTAAAATATTGTTAAATGAATAATTCATCTCTTTAATAAAGATAACATAAAAAATTTTATGTTAAAGAAGGTACTTTATTAGTTTGATTCTCAAAAAAAATTGATTGTTATCATTACCTTATGAATCTAGCAGTTCACATTGCATTTTATTATAGACATGAAAGGCTTGAATATTTAAATAGGATTATTAAAGAATACAATGAGTACAGCATAAATGTTGATTTATTTATTCATTCAAATAAAAAAATTGATTCAAATATTATTTTCCCATATAAAAATGGGAAAATTAAATTCATTAATCATAATCTCTATAATTTTATTTTTTATAAAGGAAAAAATTATTATCTTACTTGGAAACCAAGAAAGTTAATCTCAAAACAAATTAATGATTACGATGTATTTTTATATAGTGAAGATGATATTTTAATTCCTGAAAGTGCTTTAAATTATTGGATTGAACATAAAGATATATGTAAAGAAAACGGATATAACTTAGGATTTTTAAGAATAGAGGTTAAAGAAGAAGTAGAGTATTTATCTGATTTAACATCAAAGTTACAAAAAAATATAGATCTTAATAATAAAAAGTTTACACTTAATGAAAAAAATCCATATTGCGCGTTTTGGATATATGACCGTGAAGAAATGATTAAATGGATTAATAGTAGATTTTATGACTTGAGAGTGGTTCATGGATATAAGGAGAAAAACAGTAATATTCTGAAAACTTTAAAATTAAATAAATTGATATCATTAAATTATTTACTTTACAATTTAAGACATAAAAGAGTTGATTCTTGCATGGAAGCAAGCGCTTACGGATTAAATTATCCAAACATTGGATGGTTTAAAAGTACGATAATAAGAATAAAAAATAATAAGATCGACCCTAATTGTAAAGTTTTTCATTTACCAAATAACTATGTTAATGAGTCGACGACAGATATGGGAACATTGAAGTTTAATGAAGCTCATTAAAACATACTATTATCTATTTTTTAAGATTTTTATACATTGAATTTACAAATAAAAATGCAACTATGAATGTAATTATTAGTTTATCAACAGAAACTAAATTAATTTCAAGTAGATAGTTTTGAAAATCTGGATTATCAACCGGTAAACCCAAGGAGTCAAGTAATTCATAAAGCCTTGAATCGCCAAAAATTTTAATCAAAAATTTAAAAATATAAACACCTAAAAAACTTGTTGTAAAAATTTTTAAATAACTTTCGAGTACTAGAAAAGAATTTAAATATCCTAACAAATAATATCTTGAGGTATAACTACTTACTTTTCCAAAAGAGTTCAGTTCTGGCTGTAGTGAAAGCTGGGTCGCTGGTGTTGTTTCAAAAAACAATACTGAAAGGATTGAAAATATAGACAAAAACAATAACAACCTATTAAGAAAATTATTTTTATACTTATCTTGGTAATAGAAATAACATACTATTCCAATAGAGCTAAGAGTTAAGAGATATCTAAATCCATAAGATGACGCGGTAGATTTCCACAGCAAAACAGTAAAAAAAACTTGAGAGAAACAAATTAAAATCAAAAAACTTAGTTTATCAATTTGAAACTTTTTTAAATTTTTTAAAAAATTTATTCCTACAAATCCAATCGTAAAAAATAAAATAGGTGAAAAATAAAGTAAGCCAAATTCTTGAGTAAATAATATATTCAAAAAATTTTGTAAATATTCAATAATTATGAATTTATCTTCTGAAGAAGAGAATAAGTTTATGTTTTGATTACCTTCAGGTAGGTAAACATATCTGGGGTCAAAAGTATATTTTCCATATATTTCTTTAGTATGTAAAAGAAAAACACCAACTGCTAATGTTGTAGATAAATAAAAATACGGATTAGTAATAAGAGTTTTTTTAGATTTACTAATCAATTTTATTATTAAAGGTGTAAGTATCAAATATAGATTCACCCATTTAACCATTAATCCCAACATTACTGAAAATGGCAACAAGAATGCAAAAATATTTTGGTTGTTTGTCTCTTTATAAAATTTTGATGAAAGAAAGATAATTAATGCAGATGCAAATGATTCATATACATGCGTCATGCTAAATCTTTCGAAAGCGTAATAAATGATTCCTGATCCGGAAAAAAACAACAGTAGGTGGCTAAATTTAAAGTTTATATTCAGTATCTTTAACGATCTAACCAAAAGATTGACAGTCAAAAAATAGTAAAAAATTGAACTAAAAGAATAAACTAAAATTTTGTAATTCATAAAGTTCTCTGATGATTTAAGCAAATATTGATCAAGTAAGTTGCCCAGTAGGAGAAAGGGTGAACTTAATAGTCCGGTTCCAAAAAAACCTATCGGTGCTGATATATTATTTTTAAAAAATCTTTTATCTTCAATATTTTTAAGTTGATTTGAATAATTTAAATCAAAATCTTCTGAAATAGTTTCAGCGTGAATGAAGTAATCAAAATCATCACTACAACAAAATATTCCATTCACAAATCTAAAATCAATTTTTAAAAAAGTCATAAAAATTAATATAAGTAAAAAAAATAAAACTCTTTTTTTATTTTTAATCAATTGATTTCTTCAAAATTTTGTTTTTTTACATCACTTTCAATCTTTTGTGAGTAAATGAGAACAACTATAAAAAGTATTATAAAAATTAAAAAAACAATAAACCAATTCCCTTGTGGCCCACCATAATCAAAGTATCTAATTGCAAAAAATCGTCCAATTGAAAAAAATGATAAAAATAAAATAATCAAAGAAAATATATCTAATATTGCAGAAATTTGTAAATCTGAATTTTTAAGTTTTATAGTAATCTTTCTCAAAAAATTTTTTAATACAAAGTACATCAATTTAAAGAAAATAATAAATGCACTTATGCTACTTTCTTCGTTTCTGTATGAAATAGTGTTTTTGTATTGAGCTATTTTCAAATCATCATTTATTGCCATGTTGGAAATTTCTGATGTAATAAAAAAAGGATATCCGTATCTAAAAAAAAGTTTTGGAAGCTTTAATTTTTTAACAGCATTGTTTGAAAAAAGAAATAACCCATTTAAAGGATCATTTACTCGCCAATTGCCAGTTGAAATTTTTATTAAAAATGATGCAAAAGCGTTTCCAAAATATCTTATATTTGGTATATCACCAATAATTCCTTTACTCCAAAATCTATCGCACTTTATAAAATCGAATTCTTTTTCAGAAGCGATATCAACTAACTTTAAAACATCTTTTTCGTCAAATTGATCATCACCATCAATTTTGATGACATAATCATCATCATTTTTGATAAATAGGTCAAGACCTAACTCAAAAGATCTTCCTGCACCCAAATTTTTTTCATTATTTACAAATGATAAATTTGAGTATTCTTTTTTAAGATTATTTAAAATACTCTCAGTTTGATCTTTGCTAGCGTCATTAACAACAATAACGTTGTCAAATCTATCAATATATTTTTCAATAACATTTTTTATTGTCGGTTCTTCGTTGTAAGCAAGAATGATTAATGAAAACTTCATTATGTAAATTATAAATAGAATTTAATAGGAAAACACCAATATTTTTTATGAAATCAGTGTTTTGAAAGTTTCTTTAACATATTTCATTGGGTGTTTTGTTCTAAATACTTTTAAAGATACAATGTCCAAGATTATTGAAATCAAAGTTTTTATAAACCTATTTTTTTTGGTAAAAAAATAATATCCTAAATTAAGCTCTTGATATAAATTAAAAAATATAGTCGATGACTCTTCACATCCAGCTTCAATTGTCCATGGTTTATGATTTCCTGCATAATGAATCAGTTTTGCATTATTAATAAATGAATTTACTGGTATTGAGCTTTTTACAGAAAAGTTTAAAATATTTTTTATTTCAACATAATTTCCATCAAAATACTTATTTAAAATATCTTGATCCCAAAAAATTATTTTTTCTCTATATATTTCTACAAAGTCAAGAAGTTTATCTAAACTAACTTCCTTTGCCCATTTCTCAAAATTTATAAACATTACACCTGCATTAAAATATTTTTCACTTTGTAATTCAAGATTAGAAAATAAATCATGATCTTTAGATTCCTTGATAATTTCTGGATAAACAGCAATTGTTTTATTGAATTCATCCAAATCTTTAAATGTACTTTCAAAATCAACTTCTGGATTATTAATACAAAGTACATCTGAATCGACATAAATAATTTTTTTGAGGTTTTTTGGTAAAAATTCTGAAATAAATAAACGATAATATGTGGCCTCAGAAACATGTTTCTTATTTAGATTTGGAAAATGTGATAAATCTTTGTTAAATTTATAAATTTCAACTTTGTTTATATTATCAAATTTTTTTAGTTTATCCCTATAATCATTGAATGTTTCTGGCTCTTTATGTAAGATATAAATATTTAATTTCGAATTTTTCATTTGTTTCAAGAATGAAAAAATAGAAACGAAAGTTTGTAAGTTATAACCTGAATCATGACAGTAAAGAAAATTTAATTCTCTCATGTTGTGAGGTTCTTTCTGTTTTTTCCAGATAGACTATTAATTTTTTTCAATTGATTGATGTAATAATTAATTACTTTAACCTTACTCTTAATCTTATTTTTGAAATTAAAGCCAAATTTTCTAAATTCTAAAACAATTGCGTTTTCATTAAAATTCTCAAAAACCTTAATGCTAGTAGTTGAACTTACTTTCACTTGATTTATCCAAGTTGAAGTATTCAAAAGAGTTAAATCATATTTATTACGGTCATATTTATTTATAAAATCTGAGAGTAATTTTTTATCAATTTCTTTATAATTATCAACGAACAAAATTGGTAATTTACTTAAATTGCTAAAGGTGTGATGATATTTGGTAATTGGAATTTTACCCATATATAAAGACTCCCATATTCTATGCGTATCAATACCATTTCCCCATGGACATAAAACAAAAGAAGACTTATTTAATCTTTTTTCATAATTTTCTATTGAAAGATTCGGCTCATCAATATCAACCCAATCTTTCGAGGCAAAAAAACTATAAAGTTCGTTTCTTTCCTTTAGATTTGTATTTTTTTGAAAATTTATGTACATTTTTGCTTTTGCATAAGTAATAAATAAATCATCAAAAATCTTTATATCTTCCTTATAAAAATATTTTTTTTGAAAATTATTTGCTATTCCAAGTGGAATAGGATGTAAGTTGTAATCTTTGTGCTCAATATTTACTCCAAACCAATCAGCTATACAAGAAGGTTTCTGATTAAATAGGTTTTTTGTTATTGGAATATCAGATTGATGTGTGATTAGCTTGATATTCCTAAGATGTTTTGACTTTTTGAGCTGTATGAATAAATCTTTAAGAAGCGCCGTATTGCAAAATATTATAGAATCTTCAAAAATCTCAAAACTCTTTAACTTATACATAACAAACTCATCTGTTGAATAAATCTGAAATATATTTGGGCTTTTTATTTGTTCAAATTCTTTATTTGATACTATTTCGGCATATGTCAAAGAACTATGTCTTGAAAAGTTGTAACTATTAAGAACATCTGATGTTGAAATTTTATTTTCTGGTTTGATCATTGTTCCCTTGTAATTATAAATAACTTAACTTCATAAAAAATATATTTTTCTCGGTGATTTCAGCTTTTGACTTGTCTGAACAATTTAAATACTCTTCTTAAATCAAACATAAGGGTAAAGATAAAAAGTAAAAGAAAAATTTGAATTGAGATATTGAATTTTAACTCGTTAATCAATACTAAAAAAATTATAAATAAAAATGATAAACCAAATTGATTTATTATGAAATTATCGTTATTTTCAAATTTAAAAAAACGAGTTATTAGATAAGTTACTAATTCATAGATTATATAAATGTAAACAAGGTTGAATGTGTCGTTAATACTTAATAAATAATATGCAAGAGAACAAACAAAATAATTAGTCAAGACATAAGCTAATAATTTCTTTTCATTATTTGAAAAAAGTATATTCATAAACCTTGGCGAATATAACGATGCTATACATGAAGAAAAAAAAGATATAAATATTATTGGATATATACGATCATCAAACTGATCAAGAAAAAATCCAATGATGATTTGAGATTCGGTAATGATATAAACCATAAATGTAAATATTGCTATAACAATACTATTAAATAATATTGAAAAATTGATTAAGTCTGAGCTATCTCTTTTTTTATCAACGTTTTCAGAAATTATTGGAGTTAACAAGCTCGAAAATGAAGAAACAATTGGTCTGCAATTGTTGATAATTAGTATTGCAAGAGAGTAGTTCGCAATAGTAATATTGTCAGAATTTATGGTTAGAATTAAGAAAATTACATTCAGGAATGTTACTTGAAATGTTTTGATTAAAAAAGCCGTAAAAGTATATTCTAAGTTATTAAAATTATCTTTCAACATATCAGACATAAGAATATTTTTTGTAATATTTAAAATGCCATCTTTGTTTATATTTAAGACTTTTAGTAAGAATAAAGATCTAATGATTAAATTCGTAAGCAGCAAATAATAAACGCTGTATCCATTAATTAGTAAAAAGTAAAATGCTATAAATCTTAAAATTTTAAATATGAATAATTCATTTAAATCAAAATTTTCAGTTTTTTTAAGAGCTAAAAAATGTTTTGATGTTACCTCAATTGCTGACTCAATTACAGAAATTGTAGCTATAAGACCAAACAATATAAAAAGGTTGTTTGCATTATATTTAAGAAAATAACCTAATTGATTTAACAAAAATAGAAATAGCAACCATAATGGCAAAGTAGAAAATATTGTTTTCAAAAATTTATAGAGTAAGCTTTCCATTTTTTCTTTTGAGTAAGTTGGAAAATATTTCTCAACATATTGAACGTATGTAAGTTGAGAGATTTGAGAAAAAATATAGATTAAGGAGTTAGCAACACCCCACACAGCAAATTGATAGATTTCAAGATTTGTAGTAATTATTAACAAATTTGCAACAGTGAAAAGTGTTCCTACTGAATAAGAAAAATATCTTACTAGTGCTGATTTTCTTAACATTTGAATCTATTTAATGATAATGTAAAATTTTTATTTTCAAGCTTTATTTTTGATTATCAACATTAATCTTGAAATAATTTTTGTGATTATTGAGAAAATTGGTAAAAACCTTATCCTTAATAATGGTCCATAATTTTTTGTATTTTCTAATTTACCATTATAAATTTTCATTTGTTCATATAAAAAACTGCCCCTTGGTGGTAATTTGTTTTTATTTATTAAAAATTTTCTGAACATTTCATTCCATGTATGTAAAACGAAGGAATCTTCTACTAATTTTGAAACTTCTCTGCTGATTGTTAGTCTGTTGTCAAAAAGTAAATAAAAATTTTCTGCAGGTATTTTAAAGAAGAATTCACTTGAATAAACATCACCAATCAATCCTTTTTCAAAAAGTGTCTCTGTTATAAGATCTGGGCCAATCTCTCCCCAGTAAAAATTAAAATCATTTGAGTTTAATTTTTTGTAAGTTTCACTTAGAAATAAGTCTGCAATCTTAATATCAGAAATAAATGCAACAGAACTACCAACATAATTCTCATATTCAAGTCCTAAGATAAATTGTTTATTATTGTTCAATTTTATAAAATCTTTAGCATCTCTTAAACATATACAATCTGAATCGAACCACCATCCATATTCTTTTTTAAGAAGTTCAAATCTAAATAAATTTGAAAAAGATGACATATTTGATTTTTGGCTATCTTGTGTAAATTTCATGAGATATGACTCATTAACAATTTCGTTGGCATCTTTTAACTTAATTTTTTCATTTAGTAAATTATTATTTTTCTTGTTCCATTTAGAAAAATAAGTCCAAAGGTTTACATTAAAACCATTATTTAAAAAAGAATTAAATGAAAGTAGTTCATATTGGGTCAATTCTCCTACCCAGAAAAAATTAGCAACATTTATATTTTTATCTTGCACATAGTAAAGATACTATTTTTTAATTAATAATTTTTAAAAAGGTAAATTCTATAGTTAAACTTGGAAAAACCTATGAAAAACTTCATTATATTATTTTTAGTTCCTTTCAAAAGAATCATTTTTTTAATTACTAAAGTTATTAAATACTTTTACAGTGGGCTATTTTGGTTACTAAGCTCAAAAGAACATACAAATTTCTCTTTAAAGCTAGATGAAGAAAATTTAAAAGCAACATTACAAAATCTTCATAATTTTACGAACATAGATGAAAGTTTAATTGAATCATTTATCAGTTTTTCTACATCAATAAAACCTGATAAAAAATCATACAAAAACATTTTCAAAACTATCGATTTAGATTTTAAATCAAAATGGGATTATCGACTTATACCTTTTAGTATTTTATTTGGAACAGATGTCAATAATGTTTATGAATTTGGATTTGATCAAGGAAGATTACCATTTTTAATTTCAAAATATATTGAATCACATAATATAGAGAACAAAAGATATATAGGTGTTGACTTTAATACAAGGAAAGGCGTTCTAATACCTGAGAGTAAGTACATAGAAGTACGCCCTAAACGTGTTGAAGATTTCCTTCCAGATTATAAATCTCTGGAAGCACTTAATAATTCAATACTTGTAGCTTCGACTCACGAAGAAAATAGCGAAAAATTTATTTTTGATTTTTTAGATAAAAATAATATAGAACCTAAATTTATCATTTCTGATGAGGTCAGTAAAGACTCACCTTATATAAATTTTGTAACAAAAAATAACTATAAAAATACGACCTTTATTTTTTTAGATAATATGAATTTTTTGGAACCATTAATTATTGGTTTATCAAGAAAGGCTTAACCTAACCCACTTCTTTTTGTTAAATTGTTAAACAAACTTGTATTAGTTCTCAAATTTGTAATATTGTAACTGAAGCTTTTTTCACTTTGCCACGGAGTTCGTTGGATAATTTTTTTTGTTTGATTAAATTGCATCCCTGGTTCTCCATAGCAAATTACTACAAAATTATTCATCAAAAAATTTTTTTGGCTTTCTAGTATATATCTTCTCATTCCAAATGGTATTGCGAATGATTTTGGATTGATATCTAAAGACCTTAAATGCTCTAAATTTTTCAAGACCTCATTTTCAAACTTGTCTTTTTTCAGATTTGAGAGTGTTAAATGGCTATGTGTATGAGCACCAATTTCATGACCAAAAGATTTTATTTTGAACAAATTATCTTTTGTAAGTAACTTGCTCTTATCTTCTATTCTTATATCCCTCATAAATTTTTCCTGGTTTTCTTCAGTGAATTGAATTGTATTCACATAAAAAGTTGCTTTTACATTGTTATTTTTAAATATTTCTAAAATATCAATCCAGCTTGCAAATGCATCATCAAATGTGAAATTAAAAAGTTTTTCATCATTATGAATATTTTTTTCGAAATATTCTGTAGTAACAAATTTATAATCTAACTTTGAAAAATAATTAATAATTTCTTGGATTGATTTTATTTCTGCTTCATTAATCTCATGAAAATATATTGAAATCTTTTTTGGAAGATTTTTCTTGAAAAGAGTTATGTTTATATATCTTATAATATTTTGAAGTAATTTTTTCATTTTGTTATTTAATCAATATTTAATAAATAGTATTCGAGGAAAAATAATTTCCAAATTCTATGACCATTTATTCTTGACTTGTTGATTGTAAGTTTGCTTATCACCTTTTTATTTAAGTTTTTTATAATTTCACCCTCATCAATCACCTCATTTATTAAGCTTAAATTTTTAAATACCCATCCTTCTAAATTAAAAACAAATCCTTGTTTTGGTCTGTTAATAAATTCTTCACCAAAATCAGACGAAAGATAATCTTTCATTATTTTTTTTGAATAAACAAAATTAAAATTTGAATAACTTGAACCTAGTACATATTCTATTAATCTATGGTCTACAAATGGTGATCTAACTTCAACTGAATTCGCCATGGAGGTCCTGTCAACTTTTAGCATCATCATTTCTGGTAAAAAGAATAAATAATCACTCAGTAATATAGATTTTCTCTCATTTTTAGTGTCATGAAAAAAACGATCATCAAATTTATCAAAGTCATTTAATTTAAGAAGTTTCATAAGTTTTTGATCTTCTAAGAAAGATCCGTAAGCAGAGCTTAAATTTTTTGATTGTGAAAGAATCTTATTTCCAGTTCCAAAATAAGAAGGATAAAGATTGTATATCTTTTCTGAAATTCCATACCTTTTTCTATTTAAAACTTTATACATTCTTCTATAACCCCCCATAAGCTCGTCACCACCATCACCTGAAATAGCAACCTTGTATTTTTCTGCTATCAATTTATTTAATAGATATGATGGAACAGTAGATGGATCGGCATAAGGTTCGTCAAATATATTTATAGATTCAAGAATATCACTAGTAGCAAAACCTCCATTAAGTTCAGTTGAAATATGATTTGTCTCATAATTTTGAACAACATTATTTATCCACTTTGATTCATCATATTTTTCTTCCTTATTTCTAACGGAAAAAGTGTTAATTTGTTTATGGCCTTGATCATGAAGAGACTTGATTATCGAAGTAGAGTCAATACCCCCTGATAGAAAATTAGCAACTGGAACATCAGATTCGAGTCTATCGCTCACCGCATTATGAAATAATTCAAAATATATTTCTTTATCAAATTTGTTATCATTTATAAATTTTTTGGGATCCCAATATTTTTCTAATTTTGAAACAATGTTATCTCTAGATAAATCTATTTCTAAGTATGATCCGGGTTCTAATTTAAATATGTTTTCATAGAGAGTTTGGGGAGATGGAACAACACCAAAATTTAAATAATTATTTATGGCTCTAATATCTATTCTTTTTTTATCTTCATACTTAAGAATAGATTTTAAATTTGATGAAAATAATATTTTACTTTCACCAAGACTGTAAAAAAGGGGCTTTTGACCAATTCTGTCTCTAATTAAAATCAATTTTTTTGATTTAAAGTTTATAAAAGCAATAGCAAATTGGCCAACAATTTCATCCAAAAAACTTAATCCAAATTCAGAAAGTCCCAATAGCAATAATTCCGTATCTGAATGACTGGTTTTGAACATAATATTCTTGTTCTCAAGTTTTTTTCGAAGATCCCTGTGATTATAAATCTCCCCATTAAATAAAATCATTGTGTCATATTTTTCTGATGCCATAGGTTGCATAGCATTCTGTGATAAATCAATTATTGAAAGTCTGTTGAATATGAAGGAATAATTTAAATTATTTAAAGTACTAGAAAGCTGATTTGTCTTATTATTAATTATTGCTTTTGAATCAGGTCCTCTGCATATATTAAATTTGTTTGCTTCTTCTAATTTATCAATATTAATTTCATCGTTTGCAATTAATCCTAAAAATCCGCACATCATATATAGTCTATACTTTATTATTTGTAATTTAAGACAATATTTACTTAGGAATATTTTAATTTTATAATTTCTTCAGAGTTAAGAAATCTTTTTCCATGAAATCCAAAATGTTTATCTTGTTGAAATTTTTTATTTTTAGCTTCTTTTTTCATTTGGAACCCTCTTAAAGAAACCTCTGAAGAGAATTGGTATGCAATCTGAAAAGGTGCAAAGTTTATACCATTTTTAATGGCTTCTTCATAATTAACCAGACAAAGAAAAACATCTTCGGCTGTTCTGTTAGTTGATTTATATTGTGATGCATATTTTAAGAATTTTTTACTTCTTAAGCTAAATCCTCCATTGCCTACTCTATTTCTTTTTATATTTTTAACTGAATTTTGATATATAATATCATCCCACCTCTTAATAAATTTTTTTGATGTAGGCCAAGGAGCACCAATATAATCATACTCTAGAAATGAATCACTCCATTTATCTGGATTTGTAATGAATCCATCATCTTGAATAATCAATACATAATCTGATTCAACATAATCATAAAGTCGAAGTATGAAATTACTGTAATCGTCAATGGTCTTAAACTTTTCAATTTTTTGGACTTTGTGATTTGAACTATTTACATCTTCACTTGTAAAGAGGATACTGTTATTAAATTTAAAAAATTTTGTGCAATAGTCAAGGGCTACTAAAGAGTCTTTAGGTGTTAAGCAATTTGCTGAAATTATATCAATTGGTAGCTTTTTCAAATATATTTACCTCTTATTTTAAGGTTATATCTTTCTATTCTTTATTAACAACAAATATAATTTATATTTAATAAAAATTAACAGTTTATAATAACTTTTTGATGCAAAAAAAGTCGATTACATACGTTTTTGGTTCAGGAAGAATTGAAAAATTAAAATTAGATTATGACATTGCTAAAGAATTCTTCTATGGATATCAAAAACTATCTCTCAAGAATGACTGCAAAATAATTGAAATGAGTGACCCGAATGAGATTATTAAACCTCTAAACAGCTTTGTTGATAAGATATTGAGGAAACTTACTAAATTTCCAATATATACAAAAGATATTCTTTCTAGAAATAACTGGAAAATTTTACGAAAATCAGAAGTTATAATCTTAACTACAGATTTGTTAGCACTTTCACTAGTCCCATATTTGATAATTTTATCTCTGATAAAGAAAGTAGAAATTTATGTGATAGTTATGGGATTATTTGGGAGAAAATCAAATAATTTTATCGTAAAAATTTTTCAATCAATATACTTAAAAATTTTGAATTCTACAGTCAATAAATATCTCTTCCTAGGCAAGGGAGAAATGGACGCTGCTTCATCAAATTACTCAAAATTTAAAACTAAATTTGTTTTTTTACCATTTTCAACAGATACAGTATTTTGGGGTAAATATGATGATAATTTAGAAAATAGTTCAGGAATATTATTTATAGGTAATGATGGAAAAAGAGATTATGAATTAGTTGAGCAAATCGCTGAAAAATTGCAAGATATTAAATTTACTTTTGTTACGAACCAAATAAAATCAACAAATTGCAAAAATGTAAATCTTATTAATGGTACATGGGCAAATGAAAAATTAACTGATCAAGAAATTAGAGATTTATACACTAAATCTAGACTAACAATTATTCCTTTAAAAGAATCTCTGCAGCCAAGTGGACAAAGCGTTACTTTACAATCTATTGCTACTGGTACTCCCGTTATTATTACAAAAACCTCTGGATTTTGGGATGAAGCAAACTTTTCCAATAGTGAAAATATTTTTTTTAACTATGAAAATACTTTAAATTCATGGTGTGATCAAATTAATAAAATATATCATGATACTAATATGTTGAAGACAGTATCGAAAAATGGTCTTCATACTGTCAATAATTTATATAACTTAGAAATTTTTAGCTCAGAACTAAAAAATATAATTAAAATTTAGAGAGACAGTATGAACATATTAATTTTTGGCAGTAATGGTCTAGTTGGAAAATCTTTGAATAAAATCTTAAATCAAGTAAATGAGTACAATATTATTTCGTCAACAAGAAAAGATACAAATCTATTTAACTTTAAGGAAACTAATGAAAAGATTTCTGAAGTAAAGCCCGATGTAATTATAAATTGTGCGGCAAAAGTTGGTGGAATTTACGCCAATGATACAAAAAGAACTCAGTTTTTGGTTGAAAACTTAAAAATAAATTTGAATATCCTAGAATCATCAATACCGTTTAATGAAATTAGAATAATTAATTTAGGAAGTAGCTGTATATATCCATTGAATGCCGAAAATCCGATTAAAGAAGATTCATTTATGGACGGAAAGCTTGAACCAACAAATTCCCCGTATGCAATGGCTAAACTTACCTCAATTGAACTTGGAAGAAGTATAAGCAGTGAATATGGACATAAAATTGTTAATTTAATGCCCACAAACCTTTACGGACCAAACGATAATTTTGATGAGGAATATAGTCACGTTATACCAGGTTTAATTACAAGAATGCACGAGGCTAAAAAAACAAATGCTAAAGAATTTAGAATATGGGGGTCTGGCATGCCATTAAGAGAATTTCTATATGTTGATGATCTTTCTAATTGTATAAATTTTATTATTCAAAATAAAATAGAATCAGATTTGTTAAATGTAGGTAGCGGAGTTGAAATTTCTATTTTAAATTTAGCAAAAAAAAATTAAAACCTTAGTTGGTTATGAAGGAGAATTAAATTTTGATAATTCAAAACCAGATGGAAATCCAAGAAAATTATTAGATTCAAATAAAATAAACAAGTTAGGTTGGAAAGCTTCAACAAATCTTGATGAAGGTTTAAAAAAAACTTATAGTTGGTTTCAAGAAAATATCGCCTAAATTAATATTTATTTACTGGATTTTCCCAAGTTGGCTTAATTAAATTATTTTTTAAAAGCACATCTTCTTGTTTTGCCATTTCGATATCATGATCAACCATCATTTTTACTAATTCTTTAAAACTAGTTTTTGCTTTCCAACCAAGCTTCTTTTCAGCTTTTGAAGAATCTCCTAGTAGATAATCAACCTCATTTGGCCGAAGATACTTTTCCGAAGTTTCCACATAGTCAGACCAATCAAGTCCAACCTGATTAAATGCCTCTTCTGCAAATTCTGAGACCTTATATGATTTTCCTGTAGCTAGTACCCAGTCTTCAGCTTCATCATGTTGCATCATTAACCACATTCCTTCAACATAATCTCCGGCAAATCCCCAATCTCTAGAAGCATCTAAATTTCCAAGAGTAAGTTTATTTTGTAAACCTAGATGGATTCTTCCTACTGCTTTAGAAATTTTTCTCGTAACAAATGTTTCACCTCTAAAGGGAGATTCATGATTAAATAGTATTCCATTTACGCAAAAAAGATTATAAGATTCTCGATAAATTCTTGTTATATCATGCGCAAAAACTTTTGAAGCTGCATATGGGCTTTTTGGATCAAATAAGCTTTCCTCATTTAATTTTTTATTAGTTTGTCCTCCATACATCTCAGATGATGACGCTTGGTAAAATTTAATTTTATTATCTAAATGTCTTATAGGCTCTAATAGAGAAAGGGATCCGAGAGTTCCAACTTGACTCGTAAAAATTGGATTTTTAAAAGAAACAGCAACATGTGATTGTGCAGCTAGATTGTAGACTTCATTAGGTTCAATATTATTTATTAAAGAACTTAAAGAAGCTGAGTCTAGGAGGTCTGAGTAATGAAGGTTCAAGAGACCTTCTATAGAATATTTAGAAATTAGTGGATCAATTCTTTCAGTATTAATTGATGAAGATCTTCTTATTGTTCCGTGGACTTCATATCCTTTTTCAAGTAAAAGCTTTGCTAAATAATAGCCATCCTGACCTGTAATTCCAGTTATTAATGCTTTATTCATACAAGAAACATATTAATTAAAAGAAAATTGTTTTTAAGTCTTTTATTTTTTTTAAAATTTCTCATTAATAATTATCCCTAAGTAGGAGTAAAAAATAAATGGAAATCGTACACTTTCCATCGAGGCATCAAATAATGAAGTCATCACTATTGGTAACTGATACAGAAGTAAGTCAAAATTTTTGTACTTGCGATACCAATATGAAAAGATACTTAAATGAAACAAGATAATTAAAACAGGCTGAAAAATACCACCTCTTCCGAGAGAGTAAATAAGAAAGTTATGAGGGTTTTCATTTGTCCCATCAGTTCCCTGTCGTTCCCAATGATTCATTGCGGGGAGTATTTCATTATATCCAAAACCTTTATAAAAAATGTCATTTCTCCTATCCTTTTCAATCCTTACAAGTTTGTAATTATCATCCTCAAGGTACTCGCTTTGATAAAACAAATCCCGATAAATATCTTGCCATATTTGTAAACGCCAGTTAGCCATTTGTTCTTGTGAGTACAATCTGCCATCCATAATATAAAATGAGTAGAAAATTTCACCCGTATTTTTTTCATTTATTAGTGAGGAAAGATTGTCTCTTATTTGATCACTGGAAACAATTGACTCTATTTGTTCGTAATTATCCATACCTTGTTTTGTAAAGTTAAAATTTCCATATATATGAAATGTAGAAGCCAAAAATATTGGAACAGATATCAAAATAATCAAAAATGATTTAATTTTTTCATTTCTAATTATTTTTATATAAAAGAAAAAGTTAAATAAAATAAAGAGAACTGCTGGAAGAAAAGCTCCTTTACTTTTAAATAACAAGTATGGAAGATATACCGCGCTTGAAATTATAAAATATATAAAATCTGACATAGAATTTTTGTATCTTTTCCTCAACAAAAAATTAGAGGCTATATAAACAACAAGGAGATCTGAAGCTTTAACAAAATCAAATTTATCTGAATAATTTTGAAAAAAGTTTATCAAAAATTCAGGATATTTAATTGTACTTAAAATATATAGCCCTGGGAGAAATAAGGGAGTGGCTTTAAGGAACCAACTTTCTTTAGAGAGATTTCTTGTGAGAAATAATGAAACATATAAAAAAACAAATGTCCAAATATATGAGCTACTTCTATACGTATAAACATTAAAAATTGATGTATTTGTAAGAAATACAACTAAGACAAACTGGACTAGCAAAATTTTGTGTAGATAAAATTGAAATTTATCAAATTTAATTATTTTATTTTCATATGGTAAAAATAAAAGTATTAATGACGCTATCAAACAAAATCCGATCATCAATTCACCGATTCTAAAATTAAATAGATACACACCTGTAAAAGATCTTCCAAAAAGAATTGTGAACGTCAAAAAAATAAAAAATAAATTTAAGATATAGATTTTAATTTTTTTTAGTTCATATTGATTAATCATTTTTACCAATTTGAGACTTTAATCTTAAAAATATCTTTTTTTGTATCAAAATAAATATGCTTAATAAATAGTTGTTATCAATTATTTTTGCTATTTTTCTTTTTAACATAAAAACATTTTTATTTTCAATTAAATATTCTAACTCCAAATGGAAATCATTATTAAAGTCTTTGTTTATTAAATCTAAAAATAGTCTTTCATATTCTTTTGACATCAAATTCGACGAAAATGGATATGACTCAATTTTTTTTACATAAAAGTCATACTCAGATATTATTTCATCTAATTTCATCTCAAAGTCTTCATTATCAAACTGCACCCCAAAACCCTGACAGAATTCTGGAATGCCCCCACTGTTAATGAATAATAGTGGCAATCCACATTGAGCAGCTTCTATATGGTGGTTTCCAGATGGTTCATTCAATGATCCTGTCAAATAGATATGATTTTTCTTTAATTCATTTGCAAGCAATAAACCTTCTAAGGGTTCTATATGTTTCGTATTCTTAAATTCAAATTTGTTTGGTAAATTACCTATATATGTATATTCAATTCTATCTTTGTACTTCTTTTCATTAAGTAACTGATCAAGTTTTTTATAAATATCAAAACCTTTATTCCAATTTCCACTCCAATGATGAGATACAATTTTTAATTTATCTTTTTTGTCCCAAATTGTTCTATTTTCATTATTGAAAATTTTTTTATTTGCACCTGTCATTATTACTCTATTGTCATTTTTTACACCTAAGCTCTCATAAATTGCCTTGAGCCACTCACTAACAAATATTGTCGAATCAGCACACTTATTTGCTTCAATAAAAAAATCATTCTGACCAATTGTATTTTTTCTTTCATCACATTCATTTATTCTATGTACAACAAGAACATCATTATTAATATGTTTTTTATAGTTGATTATTTCTTTATGTGTAAATGCAGAAGAAGAAGATGTTTTTCTTGGATCAGTCAATAAAATGAGATCTAAATCATCAGAATATAAATCAAAATATACTTTATGGCCTTTACTTATGAGATATTCAGCTAAATTTTTAACAAATAAATTCCCACCCCCCCAGGGGCCTTCAACCGTTTTTGCTCCAATACTAATTTTCATAAATTTTCATAAATTGATCTTTAAATGGTTTAAAACCATCTGGGATAGTTAAACTTTTTACTTTTTCATAGGCATAACTAACATCAGGAATGCCCAATGTTTCATCATTAAGATTAAAAATTGATTTTTGGTTAAGTATTTTATTAGCAATTCCAACATCTGTGGATATAACTGGAGTTTTAGTCAAAGCACATTCTAATATTGACTGTGGGCCACCCTCAACTCTTGATGCAACAATATAAAGATTTAAAGTATTGTATAGCTTATTAAGATTTTCAAAGTTTGTCATAGGTAAATATTTGTATTGAATGTTATAATTTTCTAGTTCACTGATTACATAATTTCTTCTTTTACCTGTTAGAACTACTTTTAAGTTTTTATGTTCATCTGACAATATCTTTACAATCTTTACAAAATTATCAGGACCTTTTTCCATTTTCGGACTTTTATTATCTGATCCTTCTGTATCTCTTTGAAAAGATCCTACAAGGTAGTCATCTTGATTAAAGCCAAAATTTTTTCTTAAATCTTTTTTATCGTTGATATAAAAAAATTTTTTACTATCTATCCAAAAAGGTGAGTAAAAATATTTTTTATTAGTTATATCGCCTAAAAATTTCTCAGATTTTTTAGTAATAATGTGATAAAAATCTACATATTCATCCAAATCTTTAAATTCTTTATCATCAAACTTATTGTGATCAAAATGATGAATAGTACATACTACTTTTTTTTGTAATAATTGTTTTTTGGATAGCCTGCGCCATGTCCATGGAGCAATTATCCAAACAATATCACTTCTAGAAATAAAATTTGTTGTTAGATTTGGATTGTAAATTTTCCATTCATCTACAAACCTGTCAACTATCCAAGACTCTTTAGGAGAATTTATATAAATTTTCATGAGTGTGACAATTCATTGGGAATTTGATTATTTTTTACACAGTCAGCATAATATTGTTGCTCAATTTTATTATTTACTGAAATATTCCCTTTCATATTTAAATAATAAAGTGGTTGTTTTAATATTCTTACTTTAAATTTGTTTGCTATTAAATCTTTCATTAATTTGTAGTCTTGAGAATAATAGAAGTCTTCATCGTAATTTCCTACTTTCTCCAAGATACTTTTCTTGATCAATAAAGTCCCGTGAATAAATGGATTTTTTATTTTCATAACAATTTTTTTTGGCATATAAAATGACTTTGATGGAGTTACCTTTTTTGTTCCAGTAATAAAAGCTCTTGTTGAGCAAGCATCAAGCTTGTTTTTTTCAAGAAAACCAACCTGTTCCTCAATTCTTGTCTTTAAACTAATATCATCAGCATCCTGCCTTGCAAGATAAAAACCATCGGCATTTTTGATTAGTTTGTTTAATGATTTTGTTAACCCAATATTTTTTTTGTTGTTGTACGCATATACATTATCGTGGGTTGAAGCATAAGTTTCTATTATCTTCCTTGTTTTATCTGAGGAAGCATCGTCGATAATATGTAAATTAATGTTTGAATATGATTGGCTCAGTATGCTTTCAATAGCATTTCCAACACTTATTTCAGAGTTATAAGCGCTCATAATAAATGAGACAAGCTTATCACTCATAGCTACCAATTATTTCTTGAAATCTAGAAATAAGTTTATCTTCATTTAATTTATCCAAAATAAATTTCTTACACTCTTTGCCATAAAGTTCAAAATTATTGTTTTTTGAAAGTGCAATCATTTTTTTGCTCAAATCATCTGGATTAGATTGGTCATATGAAAATTTATAGTTTTTAGGAAAGAATTCGGCAATACCACCATTAATTGGAAAAATTGATGGAACTTCCAACAATGATGCCTCACATAATAGAGTTGGCTGGCCTTCGTATAATGTAGTTGCAGTAACAACACCTAAAGAATTAGAAATTAAATCTAAAACTTCTTGATTTTCTTTAAAACCAGTGAATTCTATATTAATGTCTTGATATTTAGTTTTAAGCTTATTTAACTCTGGACCGTCGCCAACAATCTTAAGATGGATATCAGAAAAATTTGATATTTGAAATGATTTAATTAAATCTTTTATTCCCTTTTCTTCTGAAATCCTTCCAGCATATATGAAGTAATCTCTTGATTTTTTTATATATTTATTCTCTCTAATTTCAATGTAATTAGGTAAATTTATTGTTTCTTTGTTTCGATAATTTTTATCTATTAAATAATTCTTATGAAAGTCAGTAAGAACAAAAACAAAATCAAGATTTTTAATTATATTTAAATACTTCTTCCCGTAAAGAATTATAAAGAAAGATTTGAAATAACTTTCATTAAAATATTTATTAAGAATACTTAACGGTTTTTTCTTATATCCACACGCTGGACATATTTTTTTTCCGTTAAGGTGTCTGGATGAAAAAAACGACTGGGTACAACTATATCTAAAATTATGTAACTTAAGAATATTAATTGTATTTTGATTTTTGATTAGATCAAATATTTCTAATGATGGTTTGTACCAAGTATTGTGAACATAGATTATGTCTGGTTGAAATAATTTTAATTTATCATTTAATAATTTTTTAGAAAAGGAATTTCTATTAAATAATAATGAAATTAAATCTCTTATAAAATTTTTATCTTTATTTGAAAAAAACAATTTCTCAACGTGAAAATATTTTTGAAGAAGTTTAATCTCATTATTAACCGCAATATCTTCTCCACCAATATTTCTGTAAGTAGTATGTATTACAAGTATTTTTTTCATCGCTCTAATTTAGCATATACATTTACTACTATTTTGTGAACAAAAAGTCATTAATATATATTAAATGCACATAGTTTATTTCCTTACATATGGATACAGCTTAAAAACTTGGCAAGATTCTGGAAATTTAGACAGAGAGTTAAAATTTATGGAATATCTAAATAAGAATTTTAATCACACATTCACATTGATTACTTACGGTAATGAAGATGATGAATTGATAATGTCTAAATATGAATATATAAAAGTTTTACCAGCATACAGTCAGATAAAAAAGAGTTCCATTAATTTAATAAACTACTTTACTTCATTAAAAATTCCTTTTTCTATAAAAAAATTAGTTGGAAATTTTGATTTGATTCAGCAAAACCAATTACATGGTTCATGGGTATCAATTTTATTTAAGCTCCTTACAAAAAAACCCTTATATACAAGGACAGGTTATGACATGTATCTTTTTAGTATTTTTGAGAAAAAGAAAATGTACAAAAGATTCCTGTATTATCTTTTGACTCAAATCACAATATTTTTTACTAATTCATATTCTGTAACATCACATAATGATCTTGAATTCTTAAAATCAAACTTCAGATTAAATGAAAAAAAATTTTCACTCATAAGAAATTGGATTGATATTTCAAATGATATAAATTTAGATAATAAGCATACAAAAGAATTATTGTGTGTGGGTAGACTTGAATATCAAAAAAATTATGAATATTTAATAAACTCTTTTTCAAATTCTGAGTTCAAGATAATTATTTATGGTTCTGGATCCCTATTAAATGAGCTTAAAAAACAAGCTAAAGAAAAAAATACAAACGTAGAATTCAGAGGAGTTCTAGAATACAGTGAACTTCAAGAGGTATATAAAGAATACCAATTTTACGTATCATCTTCATTGTATGAAGGCAATCCTAAATCGTTAATTGAATCAATGAATGCTGGTTGTATTCCCATTGTCTCTAAAATTAAAAACAATATTGAAATTGTAAATTCAGATGTTGGAATTTTGTTCGATTTTGAAGATGATATACGAAAAAAGATAACTAATCTTTCAGAAAACAAAGAAGAGATGAGTCGATTATCAAATAATGCAAAATTAAAAGTTATAGATGATTACAGTATTAAAAAAATTGGGATGGAAACGGACCAAATGTTTCAAAATACGGTTACAAATTAATTTCTCTCATAAAGGGTAGCTTTATTTTTTCTTTTTTTAAAGTATCTTTAATTGGTAGATTAGAAATTATTCCATTTTTATGCATTTTCTCGTAATTACCCACCCAGCCTGATATCCAAAAAGTAAAAAAACTTAGGTTTTGATAATTTCTAGATAAATCTTTAGCAATTTTTTTAGTTGCGTTCAATAACTCAGGAAAATCTAAATCATCATAATAAATTATAAAATTAGAATTCAAGGATTCAGAGATAATGTTTTCATATTCAGAAATAATTCCTTCTTTAGTATGCATAGCATCCGACATGACAAAATCATATTTTTTATTATGATGATTTAGATTTTCCTGAGTTATTGAACGC
>MDTB01026404.1_pt1 | contig 37627 bp, 39 predicted proteins | sample 811161 | NCBI WGS metagenome assembly MDTB01 (sample SAMN05326650, study PRJNA326480) | marine metagenome | isolation source: seawater | place: Mediterranean Sea | collected 2009 | reverse complement strand
GGAAGCGCAGTAATGCGTGCAGCTGACCAGTACTAATAGCTCAATCGGCTTGATTTATGCACTGAAAAAAATTTTTAAGATTTTGATAATAAAAAAATAGAACTAATAAATGCTAATAGCTTTACAAATTTTGTTAGCTGATTATCGTTTATTCTATTTGCCAAATAGTTTCCAATAATTATTCCAATGAAAGTTGAAAAGATATAATAATAGTTAAAGTCTTGTAAGTATTCTCTTTTAAAAATAAATATTATTGAAAACAGTTGAAAAGTTGCCAAAAACAAATAAAAAAAAATGATTTGGAATCTTTTATAATCCACATCTTTATTGTAAGAATTAATAATTAAAAGAGATAATAAAGATCCACCTGAATTAGTAACACCATGCAATAATCCAGTTACAAAAATAATTATTTTTTTAAGATTTTCAGAGAAGCTTTTCTCGTTATTGAGGTAAGAAAGAATTAAAACAAACCATATAACAAAACAAATTAATAAATTAAAATTTATATAATCCATGAATTTTTCTAAAAAAAATAAACCTACAAATACGGAGGGAAGGCAAATAAAAAAAAAATATTTACCCATTTTAATATCAATTTTTATACCTTCTTTAAATCTATATAAATAAAAAAAATTAATAGTGCTGTTAAAGATTGAAAGCGGAAGTAGAAATATCATAACTTCAACGATATCAAATCCCTGTAAAATTAAAATTGGTGTACCTAAAACTAGTATACCTACTCCAGCTATTGTCTGAAATGTTGATAGAACTATTATTAATAAAAAAATTAAATAATTTAACTCGTACATTTTTTTAAATTATATTTGTTACCTACACCTATATTCTTAATTATTTTTTGCAAATTATTAATTTTGCTCTAAATATGTAAAAGTCATTTTAAATTTATGAATAAAAAATATAAAGGTATATGGTTTTATGGAAATGCTGGCAGTGGCAAATCATTAGCTAGTAAATTTTTAAACAAAAAGATTAAAAATTCAATATTGTTAGATGGTGATCAAATAAGAAAATATGTTAGTTTTGAATTGGGCTATACAATCAAGGATAGAGAAATTCAAATTAAAAGAGTATTCGGTATATGTAAAATTGTAAGTCAATCAAATATCTTCCCAATTGCAAGTACAGTCTACATGAACGCAAAAATTAAAAAAAAGTTAATAAATCAGAATATTTTGCCAATAAAAATTTTAAGAGATTTTGATAAAATAAAAAATAGAAAAAATATTTATAATCACAAAATGAAACATGTCATAGGTAAAGATTTAAAGAGTCCAAACATAAGAAATAAATTTGAAATTACAAATAATCATTCAATTAAAAAATTTTACCATAAATTATCCAAGATTATATTATGATTGATCAAGAAGAGTATTTAATCTCTTATGCAAATTTAAAATCAAACTTATTTAAAAATCAAAAAAATTTTTGTGACCCTAAATTACTTAAAAAATTTTATAACAATACATTTTTTGGTTTTCCAATTTGTCTTCCAAAAGGAATAAAATATTTTAATTATAGTAAAGCTAAGTTTTTCAAAATATATGTAAATATATTTTCAAAAATGATCTTTAAAACGAAAAATATAAATTATGTTGGAGTAAAAAAATTTTTTCGTTATGGAAATATTTTTTCATATAATGTTTTTTTGAAGGATAAATATAAAAATAAAGTACTAAAATATGTTGAAAATACAAATATATTAAAAAAAAATATAAAAAATTATAAATCGAAAAATAAAACAATTTGTGCAATGCAAATCAGAAATGTCCCTCATTATGGTCATGAAGCAATATTTAAATTTATACTTTCTAATTTTGATATTTTGTATTTGAACCCTATCTATGGAATTAAAAAAAAAAATGATTTTTCAAATTTACAAATTTCAAAAGCTCTTAAATTTATCAAAAAAAAATATAAAAATGTTGAATTCGATCCTATATGGACAAACTTTCATTATGCAGGGCCTCGTGAAGCTTTTCATCATATGATTTTGAGGCAATCAATTGGTTTTGATAACTTTTATGTGGGAAGAGATCATGCAGGGGCTGAAAATCTTTATTCACAAACATCAGCAATAAGATCAGTTTATAAACTTAAAAAAAAATTTAAAATTAGACCATTTATATCAAAAGGTGGTTTTTATTGTAAAAAGTGTAAAGATTACGTCATTAAAGGATCTTGCAAACATAAAGATTTGATAAATATATCTGGAACTAAATTTCGGGAATGCATGAAAAAAAAATTCATCTATAAACACGCTGATGTAAATATACAAAAAATATTTTTTTAAAATATGACAAAAATTTTAGCCACTGTAGGCCCTATTTCATCTGACAAAAATTTGAGATATCTTTTGGAAAGATGTGAAATGGTTCGTTTAAATATGTCACATAATTCTAAAGAATGGCATAATCTAAATATTAATAACATAAAAAAAATAGATCCAAAAAAATATATTTTAGTAGATATACCAGGAGCAAAATCTCGAACTTTAAATATTCATCCTCTAAAGATAAAAAAAGGCCAAAAAGTAATTTTTGGTTATAATTTTAAAAACAAAAAAATACTACCTATTTCAAACCCATTACCTAAATTAAGTAATAACAAAATAAAAAACTTTTCTATTTCTGATGGAACTTACTTGTTTAAATTTGTAAGTTTGAAAAATAAAAAATTAATAGGAATTAGCTTACAAGATTTTGTATTACTTCCAAAGAAAGGATTAAACATTCCTTATTCTATATATGATGATAATTTCCAATCTACAATTTACAAAAAATTTATAAAAAAAATTAGCAGAATTAAATATGATTGTATAGGATTGAGCTTTGTTCAAAGTTCGAAAATAATAAAAACCTTAAAAAAACAGAATAAATCAAAAATTTTTATTTCTAAAATTGAAAATTATTTGGGATATAAAAATAGGAAAGAAATAATTGATGAAAGTGATGCAATTATGATTGATAGAGGAGATTTAGCAGCTGAAATAGGAAATGAAAAGCTTACAGAATTTTCATCAAATATCATTGATGATTGTAAAAAAAAAGGAAAGCCAATCATAATAGCTACTGAAAACTTAAATTCACTGATTACAAACTTAACCCCATCAAAAAGTGATATTTTGAATTTAGATTATTTCATATCAAAAAAAGTAGATTATATTATGTTAAGTGATGAAACAGCCACTTCAAAAAATTGGAGAAATACTTTGAGATGGCTAAGGTATTATTTAAATTTAAAAATAAAAAAAAACGTTTCAAATAAGTTAACCGATATATCTGATATACTGAATAAACTTACAGATCATGTATTGGTGATATTTTCAAAAAAAGGTTTTTTTTACCATAAATTTTCTGCAGATGATTATGCAAACTTATTTTTATTTACTGAAAATAAAAACTTATCAAGAATAGCAAATTTAAAAGTTAATGTAGATTCTTTTTATGTAAAATTTCCCAAGAAAAATATAGATAAATTTTTGTACAATAATATAAAAAAAATTAAAAAAAAAATTTTTAGAAATACAGACAAAGCATTAATAATAAACGTTTCTTTTCCAAGAAAAAATTCAAGGGCAAATACAATGACATTTGTAACAAAAAAAGATTTTTTATAATGAAATTGGCAGTTTTAATATCAGGTGGAAGGACAGGATCAGACTTATTCCAAAGTTTACTAGACGGACATGATCAAGTGCTAACTTTTCCAGGAGTTTTCTTTTTTGATGATTTTTTAAAAAATTTGAAAATTAAAAAAATTAACCCCGGTATTTTATTTTTAAAAATGTATAAGAAGTTTTTTGACTCTAGATTAAATTTACTAGAGCGTCACGACCAGTTAGGTATTAACAAAAATGAACATTACATAATAGATGAGCATATTTTTTTAAATAAATTTAATGAAATTTCAAAAAAAAATGTTTCAAGCAAATTTAATATTTTGTTAAATCTACATCTTGCTTATGCTTATGCAAAAGGAGAGGATATTTCAAAAAAAAAATTGATATTTTTACATATACATCATTGGCATAGACTGAAAAGTTTAAATAAACTAAATTTTTATATTTTTTATTCATTAAGAGAGCCCTTGGCAAATTTATCATCTGCCTTTAAAAACTGGTCAGCATATAATGAAAAGCTATTTTCATTTAAGGAATTATGTCTTTATTATGATAGAATAAGAAATGGTATTGATTATTGTCAGAAAATTCAAAAAAATAATTTTTACATAATAAAAATTGAAGATTTACATTGCAAAAGTGAACAAGTTTTAAAAAATTTTTGCAAATTATTTAACTTAGAATTTCAAATTAGTTTATATTCTTCAACATATCATAATAAAAAATGGTGGGGTGACTCATTAAGTAAAAAATACTTAGATGGATTAAATAAAAACTATAATTCTCAAATAGATAAAAGCCTATTTTTTAGTTATGATATTAAATATTTAAAATCAATGATGAAAGTAATTTACCTTAATTATTATGCTTCTGATTTTGACGATAAAAATTTTTTTTTATATAGACCTCTCAAAATGGAAATTATGCTACTGAAAAATAAAATTAAAAATTTAAATATTTTTTCTGTTGCAAAAATGATATATTTTTCAATCTTGAGACACTATTTGCTTAATAAGAAAATTAGTTCAAATGTTCCAAAAAATATAATTAATATTTAAAAACTGGCTAAGGATTAATAAAAATTTGTTATGAAAAATATATTAGTAACTGGAGGTGCTGGCTATGTTGGATCTGGATTATTAAAAGAACTTTTAAGTAATGGTTACAATGTAACTTGCATTGATAATTTGATCTTTGGGGGTGAGTCACTATTAAATATTATACATAATAAAAATTTTACTTTTATAAATTGCGATATAAATAATATTAAAAAATTGGATGAAATATTTACAAATAAACATTTCGATAGCGTCATTCATTTAGCTGCAATAGTAGGTGATCCAGCCTGTAAATTATATTCAAATTTAGCAATTAAAACTAATTGGGAGTCAAGTAAATGGTTGATTCAAAAATCTAAAAGCACTGGTGTTGCTAAATTTATTTTTGCATCAACTTGTAGTAATTATGGAAAAATGGATGATCCTGAAGCGTACTTAGATGAAAATTCCAAGTTAGCTCCCGTATCTCTTTATGCAGAATTAAAAGTAAAGTTTGAAAAATATATGTTAGATGAAATTGACAAAAATAATAATTTTTCACCTACATCTCTTCGATTTTCAACCGTTTATGGTTTGTCTCCAAGAATGAGATTTGATTTAACAGTTAATGAATTTACAAAAGATCTTGCTCTTGGAAAAGAGCTTGTTGTATTTGGAGAGCAATTTTGGAGACCTTATTGTCATGTTAAAGATTTTTCAAATGCATTCATTACTGTATTAAACTCACCAAAAGAAAAGGTTGCTTATAATGTTTTTAATGTTGGAGACACAAAAGAAAATTATACAAAACAAATGATTGTCAATGAGATTATAAAATTATTACCTAATTCAAAAATTAAATATGTTGCAAAAAATGAGGACCCTCGAGATTACAGGGTAAATTGTGACAAAATTAAAAAAGAGCTGGGTTTTAAGATAACTATGACAGTTCCAGATGGTATAGGAGAAATAAAACGAGTTATTCAAGAAAAATTAATAAAAGATCCTGAAAATCAAAAATACTATAATATCCCACATGAGCAAAACTAATGACAATGATAATTTAGCAGTTATCGAATTTATCAAAAAAATTTATAGTGAAAATAAATTTATACCTCTCCACGAACCAAGATTTTCTGAAAAAGAAAAAAAAAATTTGATTGAATGTATTGAATCAACATTTGTTTCCTCAGTTGGTAAATTTGTTGATGAGTTTGAAGAAAAAATAGCAAAGTATACAGGGTCAAAATATGCTATAGCAACAAACAATGGAACTTCAGCACTTCATATATCTTTAATTTTAGCTGGTGTAGATAAAAATTGTGAAGTGATAACTCAACCATTAACATTTATCGCAACCTGTAATGCAATAAATTATTGTAATGCCAAACCTATATTTGTTGATGTTGATAGAGACACCATGGGCCTATCACCATCTGCTCTTAAGTTTTTTTTGAAAAATAATACAACTATAAAAAATAAGCAGTGTATTAATAATAAAACTATGAATGTGATTAAAGCGTGTGTACCAATGCATACATACGGACATCCTTGCAGAATAGAAGAAATTAAAAAAATTTGTGATGATCATTTTATATTTCTAATTGAAGATGCTGCAGAGAGCGTAGGTAGCTTATACAAAAATAAGCATACAGGAACTTTTGGCCAGTTTGGAACAATGAGTTTTAATGGAAACAAAATAATTACTGCAGGTGGCGGAGGATGCATAATTACAAACGACGAAGAACTTGCAAAAAAAGCAAAACACTTAACAACAACCGCTAAAGTTCCACATAAGTGGGAATTTAATCATGATACTGTTGGTTATAACTATCGTATGCCTAATTTGAATGCAGCGTTATTAGTTGCGCAATTAGATAGATTGAATGATTTCTTAACTAATAAACGTAATTTGGCCAACAAATATGAAAATTATTTTAAAAGTTTGAATTATAATTTTTTTAAAGAAATACGAGAAAGTAGGTCAAATTATTGGTTAAATTCTATTATTCTACTAAATAAAAAAAAAAGAGATCAATTTTTACAAGATACTAATTCTAATGGCATTATGACAAGACCAATCTGGACATTAATGAATAAATTAACAATGTTTAAAGATGCAGAATGCGGTGACTTAAATAATTCAGAGTGGTTAGAAGATCGAATTGTTAATATACCTAGCAGTGTTACTTTATGAATAAAATAATTTTAATTGGAGGCGGTGGTCATTGCAAATCTGTTATTGATGTAATTGAGCAAGAAAATAAATTCGAAATTGCCGGTATAGTTGATAAATCAGAGTTATTGAATTCAAAAATTTTAGGATACCCAATTATAGGAAATGATTCTGATTTAAATAATTTAGCAAAAAAATACCAGTACGCTTTAATTACAGTTGGTCAGATAAAACATTCATCACCAAGAATTAAACTTTATGACTTAGCTGTTGAAGCTAAATTTACTTTACCAACTATAATATCTCCTCATGCATATGTATCCAGGCATTCAAGACTTGGCAGAGGAACTGTTGTTATGCATAAAGCTATTATTAATTCGAATTCAAATATAGGAAATAACTGTATTATAAATTCATGCTCTCTTATAGAACACGATGTAAAGGTAGGGGATAATTGCCATATTTCAACTGGAGTCATAATTAATGGTCAGACAAAAATTGGAAATGAAACTTTTTTAGGTAGTGGATCAATAGTCAAAAATGGCGTTTGCATTTCTGAAAAAAAAATAATTAGTTTTGGTTCAGTAGTTTCGGAAGATTTAGAGTAAATGTTTAAAAAAAAAAAAGTTATAATCATAGCTGAAGCTGGAGTAAACCATAATGGTTCTCTAAGAATCGCAAAAAAATTAGTTGATAAAGCTAAAGAGGCAAAAGCTGATTATATAAAATTCCAAACATTTAAAGCAGAGTCCATTTCAACAAAAAATGCTCTTAAAGCAAATTATCAAAAAAAAAATTCTGGTAGATATGAAACTCAATTTCAAATGCTCAAAAAATTAGAGCTAAACGAAAATAAATTTTTAAAAATAATTTCTTATTGTAAGAAAAAAAAAATTGGTTTTCTCTCTTCGCCTTTTGATATTGACAGTTTAAAATTTTTGAAAAAATTTAATATGAAGTATATAAAAATTCCCTCAGGTGAAATTACAAACCTCCCCCTATTAGAAGAAATTGGTAAAAATAAAAAACAAATAATTTTATCAACAGGTATGGCAAACATTAAAGAAATAAAAGATGCACTATCAGTACTTAATAAATCTGGAACTAAAAATAATAAAATAATCTTATTACACTGCAACACGGAATATCCTACACCCTTTAGAGATGCCAATCTAAAGGCTATTAAAACTTTAAGAAATATTTTCAATATAAATATTGGATATTCTGATCATACACTTGGTATTGAAGCCTCAATAGCCGCTGTAGCGTTAGGGGCACATGTTATAGAAAAACACTTTACGTTAAACAGAAATTACAAAGGACCAGATCATTCAAGTAGTCTTGAGCCTGAAGAGTTATCACACATGATCAAAGCAATTAGAAACATTGAGCTCTCCTTGGGAGATGGTAAAAAAATTCCTTCAAGGAGTGAAAAAAAAAATATTAAAATTGCAAGAAAATCAATTGTAGCTAAAGATAAGATATTTAAAGGCCAATTATTTTCAAATAAAAATCTATCGATTAAAAGGCCATTCAAAGGTATTTCACCTATGTATTGGCATAAAATTATAGGAAAGAGAGCAAAAAAAAATTATAAACCTGATGATTTTATTTTAATTTAGAAATGTACAACAAAAGAGTTATACCAAGACTGGATATCAAAGGTCCAAATCTTGTAAAAGGAATTCATTTAGAGGGATTTAGAGTTTTAGGAAAGCCTGAAGATTTTGCAAAATTATATTATGAACAAGGTGCTGATGAGTTATTCTATCAAGATACTGTTGCTAGTTTATATCAAAGAAATTCTCTTTCAGAAATAATTTCGAGAACAATTGAGGACGTGTTTATACCTATTACCGTGGGAGGAGGTATAAGAAGCTTAAATGATATAAATAAAGTTTTAAGAGCAGGGGCTGATAAAGTTTGTATTAATACTTCTGCTATAAATAATCCTGATTTTATAAAAGAAGCAAGCAGAGAATTTGGAAGTTCTACAATTGTAGTTGCAATTGAAGTTAGTCTTGAAAAAGATGAAAAGTATTTAGCCTATACTGATAATGGGAGAGAATATACAGGAGTTGAGGCATTGGATTGGGGAAAGAATGTAGAAGATTTGGGAGCCGGTGAAATATTGTTAACATCTATCGATAGAGAAGGTACAGGAGAAGGTTTTGACATTAGTTTATACTCAAATTTCAAAAAAAATTTAAATATTCCAATTATAGCTCATGGAGGTGCATCTAATTTAGAACATATAAAAGAAGTTTTTAAAACAACCAATATTGATGGTGTATCAATAGCATCTATTTTACATTATAATGCAATAAAAGAGCTGATTGAAAGAGCAGATAGCAATTTTTTAGAGGAAGGCAATATAAATTTTTTGAAAAGAAAAATTTCTTTTAAAAGTTTTGGTAAAGAAAATATCATTAGCATTAAGAATTTTTTAAAAGAAAATAATATAAATGTGAGACTATAGAACTTTATGGATGTAGTGGTTATAGATTATAAAATGAGCAATCTACATAGTGTAGTTGCAGCATGTAAAAAAGTTGGCTTAAGATCTGTTATAAGCTCTGATCCTAAGGAAATAATGGATGCCAATACAGTCATTTTACCAGGAGTAGGATCCTTTAAGCAGGCGATGATTAATTTAAAAAATTTAAAACTTGAAACCTGTATACATGATTATATTAATTCAGGTAGAAATTTTGTTGGCATATGCTTAGGATTGCAACTTTTATTTACAAGAAGTGAGGAATTTGGCAATCATCCAGGATTAAATATTTTAGAGGGTGAAGTTAAGAGATTTAATTTTAGTAAAAAAGAAAAAATTCCTGTACCTCAAATGAATTGGAATAACATTAAAATGATAAATGTAAACTGGGATAGAACATATTTAAAAAATAACTTTGATAATGATTTTATGTACTTTGTTCATTCATATTTTGTGGTTCCAAAAGATAAATCAATTATATTAACCGAAACTTCATATGGATCACAAACATACTGTTCATCAATTTTAAAAAAAAATATTTTTGCAACTCAGTTCCATCCTGAAAAAAGCTCTATTAATGGTTTAAAAATATACAAAACTTTATATAACAATCTGTAAAAATTTATGCCCTTAAAAACTTTTTACAATCTTCCTGAAAAAATACAATTTTGTAAAATATGCGTAAACTCCAATCAATATCCAGCATCAATACCTGAATTTAAACATCAAAAAGATCGAAAAAACGCAAAATATATTTCATTTGGTAATGATGGAATTTGTGACGGGTGTAAACAAAATAATGTTAAAGAAAAAATAGACTATAATGAGAGAGAAAAAGAACTTCTTGTATTGCTTGATAAACATAGGAAAAGCAATGGAGATTTTGATTGTTTAGTTCCGGGGAGTGGTGGAAAAGACAGCGTATATGCATCTCATATTTTAAAATATAAATATGGAATGAATCCACTTACTTGTACATGGCCCCCCATATTATACACTGATTATGGATATAAAAACTTTAAGAATTGGCTTGAATTAGGTGGTTTTGATAATGTCTCATACAATCAAAATCCAAAAGTAATGAAAATTTTAACAAAATTATCTACAGAAAATTTACTACATCCTTTTCAAACTTTTATTCTGGGTCAGAAAAATTTTGCACCTCAATTAGCAAAAAAACACGGAATTGATCTTGTATTTTTTGGAGAAAACGAGGCAGAATACGGTAATCCAATAGCAGATAATGTAGATTCGCTTAGAGACAAATCATTTTATACTGCAAACAATTTAAAAGATGTTTTTTTAGGTGGCCAACCAGTTGAAAAAATATTAGATGATTATTCGTTGAGTTTGAATGATTTAAAGCCATACCTACCTTTGTCTTCAGAAGAATTTGCTTCTACCTCTATGGAGATTCATTATCTTGGTTATTATTTAAAGTGGATACCGCAAGAAGCGTATTATTATGCAGTTGAAAATACTGGTTTTAAGGCTAGACCATTTAGAACAGAGGGAACATATAGCAAATATAATAGTATTGATGATAAAATTGATGACTTACATCATTACACAAGATTTATAAAATTCGGAATTGGAAGAGCTACAGATGATGCGTCTCAAGAAATAAGAAACAAGCACATTACGCGTGATGAAGCAAAAATACTTGTTAAAAGATTTGATGGAGAGTTTCCAGAAAGATATTTTAATGAATTAATGGACTATATCGACATGAAACCAGAATACTTTCATGATTTAGTAGATAATTTTAGATCACCTCACTTATGGAAAAAAGTTAATGGTAATTGGAAATTAAGACATACAGTTAATGCAGATGGAGCCGATGATTAGCTTTCAAAAATGAGAAAAATTTGTGTAATAACTGGTTCTAGATCTGAATACAGCCTTCTTTATTATCTTATAAAAGCAATTAATAATCACAAATCATTAAAACTTTCATTGATTGTCACCGGGAGTCATTTATCAGCAGAATATGGAAACACATATAAGGAAATTGAAAAAGATGGTTTTAAAATAGATGCTAAAGTTAAAATTCTTACTAAAAATGACAATTTTTACTCTGTAAGTAAAGCTACAGCAGATGGGCTAATTGGTTTATCAAAAGTATATTCAAAAATTAAACCTGATCTTATAATCATTTTAGGAGATCGATATGAAATGTTAGCTGCTGCTTCAGCAGCTCTTTTTAATAATATAGCAATAGCCCATATTCATGGTGGTGAAAGTACCGAAGGTTCTATAGACGAAGCGATAAGGCATTCAATAACCAAAATGTCATGGTTTCACTTTACGGCAACTAAAAAATATAAGCAAAGAGTAATTCAATTAGGAGAAAGTCCTTCAAGAGTATTTAATGTAGGAGGAATGGGCGTATATACAATTTCAAAAACAAAATTTTATTCCAAAAAAGAATTAGAAAAAAAATTTTCAATTAAATTTAAAAAATTGAATTTTCTAGTGACCATACATCCAGTTACCTTAGAAGAAAAATTTTTACAAACAAATATAACACAAGTCCTAAAAGTATTAAAAAATTATAAAAACGCAAATATATTTTTTACAATGCCCAATGCTGATAAAGATAATAAAATTATAACTAAGAAGATAAAAAAATTTGTATCTGAGAATAAGAAAAATTCATTTTTTTTTAAATCTTTAGGACTTAAAAATTATTATTCCTTCTTAAAAAATATTGATGCAGTAATCGGAAATTCATCTAGCGGTATCATTGAAGCACCATCTTTTAAAGTTGCAACAATAAATATCGGTGATAGACAAAAAGGAAGAATATTAGCAAAAAGTATAATAAATTGTAATCCAACAGAAAAAGAAATATATAATGCAATAAAAAAAATTAATTCAATTTCATTTAAAAAAAAATTAAAAAATACAAAAAATCCATACAATAATGGAGATACAATAAAAAAAATTATGCGAGTTATTGTTAATAACAAAATTCCTAACAAATTAAATAAAAAATTTTACGATTTATGAAAAAATTATTAATCAAATCTACTGCTTCAATAAAAAAAGCATTACATCAGATAAGTAAAACTGGTCATAAGTGCTTAGTTGTTGTTGCTAAAGACAACAAATTGTTAGGTACTTTAAGTGATGGAGATTTACGAAGGTCAATTTTAAAAAACATTGATCTAGCAAATAATATTTCAAATATATTTAATAAAAATTGCATACAATTAATAGAAAATAATTTTACAAATAAAAAAGTAAAATCAATATTTATAAATTATAAGATTGATTTAATACCAATTATAAATAAAAAAAAAATATTAATTGATATTTTAACCTGGGATAAAGTTTTTAATAAACAAGAAAATTTTAAGAAAATAAAAATTGCTCCACCAGTTGTTATTATGGCAGGAGGAAAAGGAACTAGATTAAAACCTTTTACTCATGTTTTACCAAAGCCGCTTGTTCCAATAAATGATAAACCTTTTATCCAACATATAGCTGAAAATTTTTTCAAATATGGATGTAACAATTTTTTTATAACTGTAAATTTTAAAAGTAAAATAATAAAAGCTTTTTTTGATGAATTAAATCCAGTATATAAAGTTAGTTTTCAGGATGAGAGTAAACCACTTGGAACTGTTGGAGCGTTATCGTTTTTTAGAAATAAAATTAAAAGATCATTTTTTGTCTCTAATTCTGACGTGATCGTAAGAGCTGATCTAGAAAAAATTTATAAATTTCATATTGATAAAAAATTTGACTTAACTCTTGTCGCATCAGCAAAAGAATATGTAATACCATATGGAACATGTGATTTAGATAAAAAAGGTCAACTTTTAAAAATTAATGAAAAACCAATTTTTAACTTTCTTGTTAATACTGGTTTGTACCTTTTAAAACCAGAAATAATCAAACTAATACCTTTAAACAAAAAATTTGATTTACCAGATCTTTTAAAAAAAATGCAAAAATTAAATTACTCTATAGGAGTTTTTCCGGTTGATAGTGAAGCATGGTTGGATGTTGGTGAATGGAATGAGTACTATAAAGCAAGAAAAAAAATAAATTAATTTAATGCCTGATAATATAAAATTTGAAATTAATACAAATATAATTTCTGGGCAAGAAACATTGCTAAGATTTTTAAAAGATAAGCCAAAAAAAAATACAGGAATTATTATTGATAAGAATTTATACAGAAAATCTGGCTACATAAAAAAGTGTTTATCTAAAGCTAAAATCGAAGCCACAAATATGTTGATTTTTTATGATTATAAATTTGAGCCATCTTATCAATACCTAGATGAAATCATGAATTTAATAAAAAAAAATAAAAACTATAAAAAAATCACCAATTGGATAGCTATTGGGGGAGGATCTGTAATGGATACAGCTAAAGGTATAGCTGTTTTAAGTACTAATTCAGGGAAATCATTAAAATACAGAGGATTTCCGACAAAAATTAAATCGCCCCTGCCCGTTATATGTGTTCCATCAACAACAGGAACAGGTTCTGAAGTTGTTTATAATGCAAGTTTTATTGATGAAGTTTCAAGAGTAAAAATGGGAATTAATGTAAAAAGTAACTTTCCTAAACTAGCAATTTTAGATCCAAAAGTAGTAAGTGTGTCACCAAAATCTGTGTTAGCCTCTAGTGCCTGCGACGCATTAGTACATACCTTGGAGAGTTTTGTGAGCAATAAATCAAATAAAATTTCCAAATATTTATCCATAAAAGCTTTTAATTTAATTATTGAAAATGCTAATATTTTACTAAAAAATCAAGGAGATTTAGATAATTGGAGTAATTTGCAGTGGGGAGCAGTATACGCAATGTGGGCATTATCTAATTCAACTAGTGGTCCAACAGGTGCTCTCTCGTATTATTTAGGTTCAAATTTTAAAATATCACATGGTATTGCAGGTGGTATGTTTATTGGGAAGATATCTAAGTTTAATCATGATAATGGATATTATGAATATGCTGAATTATTAGTTCAAAATAAAAAAAAAATTAAAAGTAAAAAACAAAAAAGCAAAGAGGTTGTAAATATTATAAATAAATTTTTAATGAATTCTTATATTCCCAAATCTTTATCTGAATTAGGAATTAAAAAAAGTGAATTTAAGGGTTTTTATAATTTTGCATCTAAAGCAAAAGCTGCTTTTAATTTTAATCCAATTAAAATTAGAAAAAAAGATTTAAAAATTTTAATTAATTAATATGCCAGGATTTGAATGGATTGATGAAGAAGAAAAAAATGCTGTTGCTAGCGTTTTTGATGAGGGTGGTGTTTTATTTGCACATGGTTTTGATAAAGTAAGAAAGAAATATCATGTTAGAGAGTTTGAAAATAAATTTTGTGATCTTTTTGGAATATCAAGAGCACTAGCAGTGACTTCTGGCACTGCTGCAATAAAGATTGGATTAAAATCTTTAGGTGTTAATAAAGGCGATGAAGTAATAACGCAGGCATTTAATTTTGTTGCTACTATAGAGGCAATTTTAGATTGTGGGGCAAAACCAATAATTTGCAATGTAAATGAAACTCTAAACATGGATCCATTAGATTTAGAGAATAAAATTTCTGATAAAACTAAAGCAATTATTCCTGTTCATATGTTAGGTGTGTCAGCTGAAATGGATGAAATATTGAATATTTCAAAAAATTACAAATTACCAATACTGGAAGATAACTGTGAGGCAATTGGTGCAAAATATAAAAATAAATATTTAGGCACAATCGGAGATGTTGGGATACTAAGTTTTGATCAGGGAAAAATGATAGCAACTGGTGAAGGAGGTATGATTTTAACAAATAATAACGAGTTAGATAATTATTGTAGACAATATCATGATCATGGTCATGAAAATAATCCAAACTTTCCTAGAGGTAGAGATACTCATAAAATTTATGGATTTAATTATCGAATGACAGAAATGCAAGCTGCCGTAGGAAAGGTTCAGCTGAACAAATTATCAAAAATGTTAGTTGAAAACAAAAATAGAGCAAAAAAATTAAATGAGATTTTAATAAATAAGTATGAGTTTAGATCAATCCCAAAAAATAGTGTGCCAACTTGGGATACAGTTATTATTAATGTTGAGAACTTAAAACATAGAGAAAAAATAGTTAAAATTTTGAATGCAGATGGATTTGGTACCAAAAATTTACCTGATGCGATGGAGTGGCATTGTGCATATTATTGGGATCATGCTTTAGACTCTGCTCAAATTTCTAATTCATTATTAACAAAAAAAATTTTAGAAAAAACAATAGCTATTCCAATATGGCTTAAAAAAACTGTAAATGATTATGAAAAGTTAGGTAAAAAATTATTAGAATTGTGAAAGATAAAAAATTTATATTAGCTTTTATACCAGCAAGAGGTGGCTCAAAAGGTATTCCAAAAAAAAATATAATCAAATTAAATAATAAACCACTTATTCAATATACATTAGATATTTGTAGAAGAAATTTAAATGTAGATGATTATTTTGTGAGTACGGACAGTGTAGAAATTAAGAAAGTTTTATTAAAATTAGATTACATAAATGAATATAAAAGACCAAAATATCTATCAAATGATTCTGCACCAATAGTTGACACAGTTTTGCATGGCGTGAGATGGTATGAAAAAAAAAAAAAAGTAAAAGTAAATTCAATAATTCTTTTACAGCCTACATCTCCAATAAGAGATATTAGTGAATTGAATACTGCAATTAGTTATTTCAAAAAAAAAAAATTGAAAAGTTTATTTAGTGCATGTGATATGCGCGAGTCACCCTATGAATGTATAGAGTTTTCTAAAAATTTAAATAGTTGGAAATATCTCAAATCTCCATCAAATAACATGAAAAGAAGACAAGATTATTCAAAGAAATTTGCCTTCATAGATGGTTCATTTTATATAACCAATATTGACTTTTTAAAAAAAAAAAAATCCTTTATTGTAAAAGGTATTTCAAAATCTTTTACTCTTGAAAATAATCGTAAAGTTGATATCGATGAGAAATTTGACTTATTCCTTGCAGAGAAAATTCTAAAAAATAATTTATGATTAAATTTCAAAAAGTTTTCTTGAAAGTGTCAAATATTTTTAATAATTTATTAACTAAGTATTGCTTAGAGCTTAAACTAATAAAAAAAATTGAATCCTTATCATCAAAAAAAAATTATATATCTTATTGAATCTCCCCTAAGGGAAAGAGACTTTGAAAGATACGGTATTCAAAATTGGATTGACAATGGTTGGAAAGTCAATGTATTTGATGTCACAAAAATTATATCTCCAGAATTTTGGAGCCACGTTGATGGAAAAAAAATTAGTTTCAATTTTAAAGGGTTAAAATTTTTTGATAATATTGATGAATTATTATTTGAAATTAACAATCTTCAAAAAAAAATTGTATTCATAGATTTGCTTAATTTTACCAATGAAGGTAATAAAATAAGAAAAGCTGCCCATACTTATGGGTTAATAATAAGAGTTAGACTTGGTTCTTTTCCAGAAGAAAAAAGAAAAAAAAATTTTTTGAAATTAGTTAAGTTGGCCACTAAACCAATCATTGTTGTTAATAAATTAATTTATTTTGTTAAAAAAAAAATACAGAAAATTCATGCTAAAAATTTTAATCCTGACTATTTAGTGGTAGGTGGAACTAAGTCTTTATTAAACATTAATGAAAAAAAAACTTCAATTATTAGGGCTCATAATTATGATTATGATTATTTTATTGAAAAGATGCAGGTTAAATCAAATGCAAATTCTAATTATCTTGTATTCTTAGATGAAGATGCAGCTTATCACTCGGACTATAAAAAACTATCAGTTAGCCCATTCGTGAAAGCAAACAATTATTATCCAGTTATAGATAATGGTCTTGATAAAATAGCAAAATCATTAAATCTTAATGTTAGAATTGCAGCACACCCAAAGTCAAATTATGAGAATAAATCAATAAAATATAAATTTGCTGCAATAAAAGATAACACCTTTGAATTAATAAGAGATGCACATATTGTTATTGGGCATTGTAGTACAGTTTTACAGTACGCAATACTACTGAAAAAACCAATTATTATTGCAACCACTGATGAGATTGAACAAGCGTCCTATGCTAAATATTGGAAACATTGGATTGATAGTTTTGCATTAATTTTAGGAAAAAAAGTTATTAATTTTAATAATCTTTCAAATTTAAATAATTTTGAAGATTATTTAAAAGTAGATCATAAAAAATATGACTTATACATTGAAAAATTTGTAAAAACAAAAAATTCTCCTAAAAAAAAACTTTGGAATATCGTAATTGAACGTATTGATAGAGATATTTTTCTTTAGAAAGATATTACAGCTTAAATTTCTAAATTAAAAAACTTTCATTTTGCCTAAAAATAAAATAATAAATTAGTTATTTAAAACTTAATATATGAGGTCAAATTGAAAATTGCTGAAATAGGCTGGAATTTTATGGGAGATATTCAGCTAGCAGAAAAAATGATTGAGGCTGCAGCAAGTGCAGGAGCAACACATGTAAAATTTCAATATTGGAGAGAGTCCAATCTTAAAAATGGTAAGTGGGATGAAGATGGACGAAGAGAAATTTATAAATCTGCACAACTCAATGATGAGAGAATAGCGTCTTTAAACAAATTAGCAAAAATAAATAATTTAAGTTCATTTTATAGTGTATTTTCTGTTCCTGAGCTTGAAAAATTAAAAGATTTAGGTGAAAATATAATTAAAATCCCTTCTCATGAAATATATAATTTAAAATTAATTAAAAAGTCACTTGAATTATTTGATTTTGTATTATTAAGCACAGGAGCATGTAGTGAAGAAGAATTGATTGAAGTTGCTTCTTTATCAAAAAATTTTCAGGGTAAGCTAATAGTTATGCATTGTGTTTCCAGTTATCCTTGCACAAGTGATATGATTAACCTACCCCGATTAGAAATTTTGTCAAAATTATTTCCTAATGCTACTTTAGGTTTAAGTGACCATACATCTTCGACCATTATTCCAGCAGTTTCAGTTCCATATGGTGTTAGAGTTGTAGAAAAACATTTTACCTCAGATCAAAATTTGCCAGGTAGAGATAACAAGTTTGCTTTATTACCAAATCAATTTAAACAGATGGTTGAATATTTTGATGAAGCGATTGGTGCTTGTCAATTTCTAGGTGTTGGTGCACAAAACTCTGAAAAAGATATAATTAACAATTATAGAGGTAGATGGGGTGGCTAAATAAAAACTATAAATAGATTATATGAAATTGAAAGATAGAATATCAGTTATTATTCGAAGTAGAAACGAGGAAAGATGGATTGGTCACTGCATTCAATCAATCATAGAATTTTTACATAAGCCAGAAATAATAATTGTTGATAATAATTCTAAAGATGAAACAATCCCTATAGTAAAATCATTTAAAGAAGATCCAAATTTTAAAGTAAAAAAAAAAAACAACTATACAAAAATTAAAGTTTTATCTATTGATAATTATTCTCCAGGAAAAGCGATTAATCTTGGAGTTAAAAATGCGAAAAATAAATTTGTATTAGTCATTTCAGCTCACTGCACAATTAAAAAAATTAATTTAAATAAGCATTTAAAAGACTTACAAAAATTTAAATGTATTTTTGGAAATCAAATTCCAGTTTGGAAAGGAAAAAAAATTACAAAAAGATATATATGGAGTCATTTTACGGATCAACCAGTAGTAAATATGTATTCAGATCAAGAAAATAGATATTTTATGCATAATGCTCTTAGTATGTTTGAAAGAAATTTTTTATTAAAAAATAAATTTAATGAGAATTTAACTAGTAAGGAGGATAGATATTGGGTTAATTCACTAATTAATAAAAAATACAAATTCTTATATGACCCAGAATTGGAGGCTGAACATTATTACACAGAAGCTGGCAATACCTGGAAAGGGATTGGATAATTTAAAATTAGAAAAAATAAAATATAAAAATATTTGAAATACATAAATCAAATTTAACATAAATTAAAACTATTGAATTCAATTATATTCTTAAATTAGTTTCTGTTATAATTATTAAAAAATTTTATAAGAAATTGAATAATTTAGATGAGTGTAAAAATTTTAAAAAATGAGATCACTAAATAAAAAAAAAAATCTTTTAATTATTACTAAGATTGACACCATTAATGGCTTAATGAAAAAGTTAAAAAAAAAATACAATGTTAACTATTTTCCCAATGCATCTTTGAGTGAATTAAAAAGAATAAGCAAAAAAGAGAAATTAAAAATTTCAGCAATATTTACTAACCCTAATAGATCAAAAATTAAAATTGATAATAAAATTTTGAGAATGTTTTTAAATTTAGACGTAATTTGTACTGCTTCAACGGGGCTTGTTCACATAGATACAAATCTATGTAAAAAAAAAAATATACATGTGATAAGTTTAAGGAAAGACCGAAATATGCTTAAAAAAATTTCATCGACTGCTGAACTCGCTTTTTTATTAATGATGTTAAGTATAAGAGATGTATTATTATCATCTAAAGATGTTAAAAAAGGCAATTGGGATTGCGAAAAATTTGTAGGACGACAAGTCGACAAACTTAAAGTTGGAGTTATAGGATTTGGGAGATTAGGTCAAATGTTTGCAAGTTATGCAAATGCTTTCAAAGCAAAAGTATACATATATGACCCTTATATTAAAAATACCTCATATTATCCAAACTATGATTTTACTTCATCTCTATATAACTTAGCTAAAAAAGTTGATATTATTTCTCTTCATGTTCATGTTACTGATGAAACTAAACAAATAATAAATAAAAAATTTTTTTCATACTGTTCAAAAAATGTAAAAATAATCAATACATCCAGAGGAGAAATTGTTAATGAAAAAAATTTAGTACAATTTTTAAATAAAAATAAAAACTCAAAATATATGACTGATGTTATTGCAAATGAAATTAACTCAAGGAGAAAAAGCCCCATTTATAACATGTTTAAAAATAAAGATTTATATAATCAAATTGTTATAACTCCTCATATAGGTGGTATGACTCATGACGCAAGATATTTGGCATATCATCAATCAGTTAACTCCCTAATTAAATATCATTTTAGTAATGAAAAATAATAAAAAAATTTTAGCTGTTATTTTAGCAAGAGGAGGGTCAAAACAAATTCAAAAAAAAAATCTTGCCTTACTTAATAATATACCCTTAATTGCTTATACAATAGCAGAAGCTAAAAATTCAAAGTATATATCAAAATTGGTTGTTTCTTCTGATGATGATGAAATAAGAAAAATTTCTATTCAATATGGAGCTGAGGCACCTTTTAAGCGTCCAGATTATTTATCAGGTGATAAAGCAAAGCCAGTAGAATGTAGTCTTCACGCAACAAAATTTATGGAAAAAAAAAATAATATTAAGTACGATTACGTCGTTGAATTGTTATGTACAAATCCATTTAAAACTACCTACGATATTGATAGTGCCATTGAAATTCAAATCGAGTCTGATGCAGACTCAGTGATAGGAGTTATGCGTTTAGAGGATCACCATCCAATAAGAATAAAGAAAATAGAAAATGGATTTATAAGAAATTTTTGCTTTGATGAAATACCAGAAAGTAGAAGACAGGATTTAAAACCAGATGCTTATATAAGAAATGGTTCAATATATTCAATGAGAAGAGATATGATTGAAAAGGGTATCAGGTATGGTACAAAAAATTCTTTAGCCTATATAATGCCTAGAGAAAGAACATTAAACATAGACGAACCAATGGATTTAGTAATAGCTGATTTATTAATGAAGAAAAATCCAAGAAACTATGTTGTAAAAAAAATTGACGATAAAGCTGCTGAGAATATTTTAAGGAATATAAAATATGAAAATATCTAAATTAAACAAAAAAACAATTTGTGTGCTAGGATTTGGAATCCAAGGAAAAGCTCAAGCTATGAATTTAAGAGACTCTGGACATAATGTAGTTATTGGTAACATCAATGATAAGTATGCTAAGGATGCAAATAAATGTGGTTTCCAAGTTTTATCTATATCTAAAGCAGTAAAATATTCTAAGATTATTTTTGTACTACTTCCAGATGCAGTTCAAAACGATATTCTTAAGAAAAAAATCTTTCCTAATTCTAATCCTGGTTCAACAATAATATTTGCTCACGGGTATTGGCTAAGATTTGAGGCAAAAAATATTCCTAAACATTTTAGTATTTTAATGATTGCACCTAGGTTTCCAGGAAGACAAATTCGAGAAAAGTATTTAGAGTCTTCTGGTGTACCAGCATTTGTTGATATTGTTCAAGACTCAAATGGAAAAGCAAAAGATGTATGTAAAACACTTTGTAAATCTCTCGGCTTTAACAAGGGAGGTATAATTTATATATCATATAAAAAAGAGGCAGAAATTGATTTGTATATTGAGCAGTTTATGGCACCACTTTTTTTTGCAGCAGTTGAAAACTCATTTAATTATTTAGTAAAAAGGGGTTATCCAAAAGAAGCTGTATGTATGGAATTATATTTTAGTGGAGAGTTAGGCGCTGTAAGAACAATGATGGGAAAATTCGGACTATATAAGAGTATGAAAAAAAATGCGTCACCTACATGTCAATATGGAATTGCATCAAGTATAAATAAGGTTTGGTCTAAGCAACTAAACGAAAAAATAAAACAACAACTTACAAGAATAAAATCAGGTAAATTTAAAGAAGAATTAGCTAATAATAAACTTACTACTAATACTATTAAAAAATATTTAAATTCTAAAATAAGTAAAAAAATTCTTGCCACAGAGGTGAAATTAAGAAAAAAATTAAACAAACCAACTAGCTTAATTAATTGATAATTTTATTTGGATCATCCGGAACTTTGGGAACTTCATTATTGGAGAAGTTATCATCAAATGGCATAAAATATGGCATTACTGTAAACTCACATCAAAAAGAATTGGAAAAAAAAATCAAAAAACAAAAATTTAAACCAAAATTTATAATCAAATGTGATGTAACAAAATTTGAACAAGTAAAAAAAGTATTTAAAAAAGCTTTAAAAGTAGATGGTAAAATTACAGGTATAGTTAATAATTTTGCTTACACTTATCAAAGTTCTAGTAAAGTTATGAGGTCCAAAATAGAAAAAAAGAAAATATTTGAGGTAAATTATTATGGTTTAGCAAATGTATTAGAAAGCTTATTACTAATTAATAAATTTAACAAATTACAGCCTGTAAAAATTGTAAACATATTAAGTAATGCTATTAAAACTCTAAATGCATCAAATGAGCATTATATTTCTTCTAAAGCTGCAGCCCAACAGCTATCAAAGTATTATGCTTATCATTTTGGATCTAAAATGAGTGTAAATTGTGTGGCTCCAGGATTAATGTTATCAAATTTGACTAAAAAAAGATTCTTAAAAGAAAGAAAAAAAATTATAAAAAAAATCCCACTTAAAAGATTAGTTAATCCAGATGAAGTTGCTGAATTAATATTGAAAATTTTGAATGATTTTACAGGATTAAATGGAGAAACTATTTATATAGATGGTGGAAGAACTATTTAATTGAATGACTAAAAAAAAGGTTTTAATTACACCAGAGGGCATTACAAAAATAAAATTTAATAAAAAAAAATATTTATCAAACAAAATTAATTATGTTTTTACTGGTAAAATCATTAACTCTCAACAAGTTTTAATTAGCAAACTAAAAGACTTTGATGGATGCATCATTGGAAGTGAAAAAATAGATAAAAAAGTAATAGATAGCTGCACTAAGTTAAAAGTTATTATTAGATTTGGAGTTGGTATGGATAATATTGATTTAGATTATGCCAGAAAAAAAGATATTGTAGTCAAAAATGTTCAGAGTGAATCAATAGCTGATGCTGTTGCAGTTCATGCTATATGCTTAATTCTTGCTTTAACGCAAAACATTAAACTACATATCAATGACGCAATAAAAGGTAAATGGCTAAGACATATAAATTTATTTTCAAAAGACACATCAGTTGGGGTTATAGGAGCAGGAAAAATTGGTATGAAAGTAATTTCATACTTAATTACCTTAGGTTTTAATGTTAATTATTTTTCTAGAAAGAAAAAATTAAATTTAAATAATTTGGGTGCAAAATTTTACAAAAATATAAATAATTTATTAATCAAAAGTGACATAATAACATTGCATTTTCCATCAAATAGAAACAGCACACCTCTATTCGATAAAAAAAAATTAAATATCATTAAAAAAAAGTATCTTGTTAATTTATCTAGAGGATCACTTGTAGATGAAAAAACTCTTTTAAAAAAATTAGACAAAGGAGAAATTAAATTTTATGCAACAGATGTATTTTTTTCTGAGCCACCATCTAAAACTAGTAGAAAGCTATTGTTACATCCAAAAGTTTTATCTACAGCTCATGTAGGAGGATATAATACCAGGAGTTTACAGGAGGTAAGTGAAATTGCATTAAAGAAAGTTAATGATATTTTAATTTAAAATGAAAGTTCTTGTAACAGCACCAATAAAAAGATTTCCTAAAGTTATAAAGGAATTAGAGTCATTCTCAGATTTAACAATAAAAGAATATCTTGATCAAAAGAAATTAATAAAGATTATTGATAAATATGATGGCCTGATTCCAAACGCAAGAATTCCAATAAATAAAAAAGTAATAGATGCGGCAACTAAATTGAAGGGTATTTATCAACCATCCTTAGGTTATGAGCATATAGATATAGCTGCACTTAAAGAAAATAAAATATTATTTGGGTGTTTGGCATTTGATAAAAAATTTAAAAAAACACTTTGGTCTACTGCGGAACATACTTTAACTTTAATGTTGTCTTTAATAAAAAAAATTCATACTGCCAGTAATGGAGTAACTAAATCTGGAGAATGGGATAACAGAAAATTTAATATTGAAGATTTGAGAAATAAAACTGTAGGTGTAGTTGGTTTAGGAAATATTGGTTTAAAAGTTGCTAAATTATCTGAAAGTTTTGGTGCTAAAATAATTGCTTGCGATCCCTATATTAAATCTAAAAAATATAAATTAGTTTCTTTAAATAAATTATGTTCTGAAGCTGATATAATCACTTTGCATATCCCATTTAATGAAGAAACAAAAAACATACTGTCATATAAAGAATTAATTAAAATGAAAAAAAAAGTTTGTTTAATTAATACTTCACGTGGTGGAATTGTGAATGAATTTCAATTAAAAAAATTTTTAAAAAGTAATAAAAATTTTTTATATGGAGCCGATGTTCTGGAAGGAGAAAGTCCAAATGGTGTTCAAAATAATTTGCTTGTAAAATTATCAAAAAAAAATAACAACATACTTATAACACCACATGTAGGAGGAAGCAGTTATCAGTATATGGAAAAAATATTTATTTATTCTGCAAAAAAATTGAGCTATTTGTTATTTAATAAAATTTCCAAGCATAATAAGATATAAATTTTTAAATTTTGTATTTAACTTTTTCAAATTTTTTTATAAATGTTAAGTAATATTATCAAACAAATAGGATCATTAGGTAATATCAAATTTCGTTTTGATCTTCCTAAGAGTAATGAAATTCTTCAACTTGATGAACATAGTTCCGAAAGTTTAAAAAAGGCAATTAAAAGGGATTTCAATATTTTATCACAAAGAACAAAAGAAATTTATTTCTGGATTTTAGTTAAACAAGTTATTTTTTTCGATTTTAGATTTTCAACTTATTTAAAAAACTTTATAAAATATACATCTACAAAAATTGTTTTAACTCTTATTGATAATAATATTAATTTTTATAATCTTAAAAATATTATAAATAATGTTTGTTTTATATCTATCCAAAGTGGATTGAGGATACCAAATACCATTTGGAAATCAGATTTTACAGATTCAAATATTGAAAAATCAAAAAATTTAAAATGTGATTATTTTTTCGTTCATAATAAATATCTAATAAAAAAATATAAGGATACAATAAATTGTAAATATTATGTTTTAGGTAACTATAAAAATAACAGTTTTAAAATAAAAAAAACAAAATTTACAAATAGCTACCTATTTATAGGAATGGGAGTACAGAATTGGAATAGAAAGCGCATAGGTATTAGTCATAAATTTTTAAATTTATTGGCTTCTTATTTTCAAAATTCAAACACAAAACTTAATATACTTTTAAAAAATTACAATAAAGAAGGCCAAAAAAAAGAGATGGAATTTTATAGAAAATTCTTCAAATCAAATTGTATTTTTCATAAATCATCTACACCAAAAAAAAGTTATAAAATATTAGATGAATTTGAAAATATAATATTCACAAATTCAACTCTTGGATTTGAGGCAATCTCAAGAAAAAAAAAGGTCGCTGTTTTTTCTGTTAATAAAGACAAAATTGAAAAAAAATTATTTGGGTGGCCAAAAAAAGTCCAAAAAAATTATAACTTTTTTCTAGCAAATAAATTAACCTACAGTGAAATTAAAAGAGTTTTAGAAAATATTAACAATTGCAAACAAGCAAAGTGGGAGAAAAAACATTATAGAAAAATTAATGACTTAATGTATTTTGATCAAGACAATTTTCTGCTTAGAAAAGTAATTAATGAAACTTTAAACAAATTTAAGGAAATTTAGAACTTTAATTATTTAAATAAAAAATTATGAAAACTTTAAATAAATTATTTTTTTTACTTGATTCCAGTGAACGTAAAAGAGCAATTTATTTAATATTAATGATCTTAATTATGGCTTTGCTGGACATGATTGGAGTAGCTTCTATTTTGCCTTTCATATCAGTTTTAATGAATCCAAATTTAGTAGAAACAAACTTTATTTTAAATAGTATGTTTCAATCCTCAAAAATATTAGGAGTTGAAAACAATCAACAGTTTCTTTTTTTATTAGGTGTTCTAGTATTTGTATTGATAGTCACTACACTTGCTTTTAAAGCTTTGACAACTTATGTGCAAGTTGGCTTTGTCATGATGCATGAATTTACAATTAGCAAACGCCTCGTAGAGGGATACCTAAATCAACCTTATAGTTGGTTTCTAAATCGTCATAGTGCAGATCTTGGAAAGACTATTTTATCTCAAGTAGGCGAGGTAGTTGGTGGTGGTATTCGCCCTTTAATGGAATTAATAGCTAAAGGAGCAGTTTCAATAGCAATTATAGTTTTATTAATTATAGTTGATCCAAAAGTTGCTTTAATTGTTGGTTTTTCATTAGGAGTTAGTTATTTAATTGTTTATATTTTTTTAAGAAGACATCTTAATCGTATTGGGAAAAAACATTTAAAACATAATCAGTTGCGATTTACTGTCATAACCGAAGGTTTTGGTGCTGTAAAAGACGTAAAAGTTGGTGGATTAGAAGATACTTATATAAGACGTTATTCAGACTCAGCTTATACTTTTGCAAGGACCGCAACATCTTCAGCAATTATGACTCAATTACCTCGTTTCTTTCTTGAGGCTATAGCGCTTGGTGGTGTTTTACTATTGATACTTTATTTGATGGCACAATCAGGTAGTTTTAATAATTCTTTGCCTATTATCAGCCTTTATGTATTTGCGGGTTATCGTTTGATGCCAGCATTACAACAAGTATATGCCTCCTTCAGTCAACTTACATTTTCAGGTCCTTCTATTGACAAACTGTACAATGAAATTAAAAATATGAAATTATCTAACACAAATCAAAATCAAGAAATTTTATCATTTAATAAAGAAATAATCTTAAAAAATATTTGTTATAATTATCCCAACTCATCACGAACCGCGTTAAAAAATATTAATCTAAGAATTCCATCTAGAACTACTGTTGGACTGGTTGGTACTACTGGTAGTGGAAAAACTACAACTGCGGATATTATTTTAGGACTGTTTCAAGCTCAAAAAGGATCGTTAGAAGTTGATGGAAAAATTATAACGGAGCACAACTCAAGAGCATGGCAGCGTTCTATTGGGTACGTACCCCAGCATATTTTTCTCATTGATGATACTGTATCAGCCAATATAGCTTTAGGAATAGAGGCAAAAGATATTAATCAAGTAGCTGTTGAAAAAGCCTCTAAAATTGCAAATTTACATGATTTTGTGATAAATGAGCTACCAAATCGATACGATACTACAGTTGGTGAGCGCGGTGTAAGATTATCAGGGGGACAAAGACAGCGAATTGGTATTGCTAGGGCTCTTTATCACAATCCAAAAGTTTTGATACTGGATGAAGCAACTAGTGCACTAGATAATCAAACTGAACAAGCAGTGATGGAAGCTGTAAATAAACTTAGTAAAGATATCACTATAATAATAATTGCTCATCGCTTTAATACAGTAGAGAATTGCGATGTTATATTCCAATTTGAAAAAGGTGAACTCATCAAACAAGGAAGTTTTGATGAAGTTATCAATTATAACAAAAACTCTCTCTTTCAAAATAATGAATAATAATTTATATATTATTGAAGGGGAAAATTTTAAATTTAATAATGAATTTTCTAAAAATTCAAAAGTAATCTTTCTAGATAAAATACAAGACGGGTTTCAAAATCAATTTTCAATACTTAGTAACTTTCAAGAAAAACAAGATTTTTTGAGAGAAAAATGGCTACTATTCCAGGAGGAAGTATTTAAAAAAATAAAAATTAAATTAGATAAAGACAAGGATTTTAATTACTTGCTGTGCAACCTCTTTTTTGAGGCATCCCCGAATAAGATAAATTCAATTTATCAATTTTTTAAAATTTACCTAGTATTAGAGTATATAAAAAAAGAAAAGATAAAGAATGTTTATTTATTAAATGTATCTCACGAAATTAAAACTTTTTTTAATTCAAATATTAATAATTTCACTTTTTCATTTAAAATTATTAATAATCAAAATATTAATTTTTCAATAAGAAAAAATCTAAAAAAATTAGAAAAAAACAATTTTTTTGTTTCAATATTAAGTTGTTTAGTTAGTGAATATAAAAAAAAAAAACAAAAATTATTTTCTAATAAAAGTCAATCTAGCAAAGTTGTTTTCAGTTATTATTATCCTGGAGGAAATTCATTTGAGAATGGATTTTTCAGCAGGTACTTTGAGGATGTCTCATATTTATTAAATGATGATTATAATTGGTTATTTCAATATGTGGGAGATATATCTAAACTTAATCATGAGAGCGAGCTAATTAAAACTAATACAAATTCATTTGGTTTTTTAGACGCTTACTTTTCAATGATGGATTTTCCAAAAATTATATCTAAATTTTTTAGAATAAGAAAAAAATTAAATTCTATTGAGATAAATAATATTTTTGTTTTTGAGAAATTGAATTATTCCAGCCTATTAAAATCTGATTGGTCAATTTCAATTTCAATTTTATTACTTAAATTATTAATTTTTGAAAAAAAAATTTCAAATTTTCTTAAAACTAATCCTCAAGTAAAAGAAATATTGTATTTGATGGAATTCCAGCCCTGGGAACAAATATTAAATAAAGTTTCATTAAAGTATAATATAAAAACTAAAGGTGTTATTCATTCAATAGCCAGGCCCAACACGATGAATTATTATCATCCTAAAATAATTCATCCTTATTTTTACTTACCATCTTTTGTTGGAGTTAATAGTGATTTTAGTAAATCTCTATTACTAAAGGATGGATTTAATAAAGATCAAATAATTGAAATAGAAGCTCAAAGATATAATTATTTGGCTGAAAACAAAGATGAGATTAAACATGAAAAAGTTAAAAATAATAAATCAATATTAATTTTTACTTCAAATATTGCAAAAGAAACAATTGAATTATTAGAGATTTTTGCGTCATCTAGTATAAAATTTGAGAAAGTTTACATAAAAGAACACCATCTTTTACCAGTCAATTTAATAATTAAGTCATTAACTAAAAGATTTCCATCGTATGAAATTATTAAGTGTGCTGCATCAGAAGCATTTAGGTATTCAGAAATAGTGTATATAGCAAATGGCTCTTCAGTATTGTTGGAGTCGGTTGTAAAAAAAAAGGCGACAGTATCTTTGATTTCACTTTCCACTTTACCAATACCTGCAGTTACAAAAGCAGAAAACTTGTATTTTGTTCACGATGAAGCTTCTTTAACAAAAATTTTAAATCAATTAATTTTTAATCTTAAAAATAATCCTGTTCTAAGTAATGAAAAAAATCATTTATATTTAAACAAAGAGCTAAAATTGTGGCGTGAGTTTTTGAAAAATTAAATTAATCAAAATTAAATAATATTTTTATCTAGCAATAATTCAATTTCAATTATAATAATTAAACAATGAAAACAGGAATTATTACAGGCACTGGCAAAGGAATTGGTCTGTCTACACTAAAAACACTTTTAAAAAATAAATATAAAGTTATATCAATTACTAAATCAAAAACTAAAGAGCTTGATACTCTTCTTAAAAATAAGAATCTTATTAAAAATATTTATCATCCACTTGGAGAGGATTTGTTATCAGATAAAAATCTTGTTAATGAGATTTATAAAGAATATAAGATAGATTTTATGGTTTGTAATGCTGGAGTAAGGCATAGAGACTCAATTCAAGAGATGAACTTAGAAAAAAGAAAATACACATTAAATGTTAATTATCATTCAAATGTAATTCTAATTGAAGAGTTACTTAAATTTTTTAAAAAAAAAAAAACCTCATTAAGTATTGTTTGTATTTCTTCAATTGTGGGAAATTTAGGATTTAAAGATCTTTCTTCTTACGCATCCTCTAAAATGGCTCTGGAGGGTTTTATAAAGAGTGCTGCAGTAGAATATGCTAAAAAAAATGTAAGAATGAACTTGATAGCACCTGGATTTATTAAATCTTCTTATTATAATAACTTTGTAAAAAATCAAAATAATTTAAATAAGTGGATTATAAATAGAACACCAATGGGTAGATGGGGAAAACCAGATGAGGTTTCAAATGTTATTGAATTTTTGATTTCTGAAAAAAGTTCATACATCACTGGATCTACAATTTATGTAGATGGAGGATGGAATATATCATGAAAAAAAAAGTAGTAGCGCTTATCCCTTCACGTTTAGAGTCGAAGAGATTACCTGGTAAAGCTTTGTTAGATATAGATGGTTATCCAATTATAGTCCATACGGCTAAAAGAGCTATGCTTTCAAAATTGATAGATAAAGTTTATGTTTGTACTGATAGTAATGAAATAATCAGGGTATGTAAAAATTATAATATTCCAACGATTAAAACAAAAAAAAATTTTCAAAATGGTACAGAAAGAATAGCTAGCGTTGCACATAAGTTTAAAAATTATTTAATTGTAGATGTTCAGGGTGACGAGCCTTTAACTAATCCAAAAACTATTGATAAAGTTGTGAATTTTCACTTAAAAAATAAATTTAATCCAGAAATTGTTATACCAACTCGTATCATGTCTCATGACTCAAGTGAAACCAATGTAAGAGTTGTGAGCTCAATTACGAATAGAATAATGTATTTATCAAGAGCAAAAATTCCTTTTAATTATAAAAATTTAACAAGCTTTGTCGACAAACATGTGTCTGTAATAACATTTTCATACAGTGGCTTAGTGAAATATAAAAAATTAAAACCTTCAACTTTAGAAATGATTGAAGACATAGAGCTGCTAAGAGCTCTTGAAAATGATATGAGAGTCTTTTCATATAAAATTAAAGAAAAATCTTTTTCAGTTGATATAAATGATGATTATTTAAAAGCTAAAATGGCAATGAGTAATGATCCGTATAGAAAAAAATATTAGGCAAAGTAATGCTATCTATCCTAGAAGCAAATTACAGTGGAGAAAAGTACCCTATATATATTTCTAATAATGCAATAAAATATCTTGGAATGCATCTGCAAGGTTTAAAAAATAATTACTTAATTATTTGTGACGATGTTTTTAGAAATAAAAAAAAACATCCTGATGACAAATTTACAAAAATTTTAAAAAATAGCAAAGTTTTGTATTTCAAGGCAGGTGTTAAAAATAAGACCAGTAAATATGCAGATAAAATAATTGAATTTTTTTATAAAAATAAAATAAGCAGAGATTGCGAAATAATATCTATTGGTGGTGGTGTAGTTGGGGATATAGTTGCCTTTGCAGCTTCAATTTATCATAGAGGTCTTAATTTAATACATATACCCACTTCTATGACAAGTATGATTGATAGTTCTATTGGAGGGAAAACAGGATTTAATAGATATGATGTAGTAAATTTATGTGGCACATATTTTCATCCTAAAAGTAGTTTTATAGATATAAGATTTCTTAAAACATTAAATCAAAGAGATCTGGTATCAGGATTAGCCGAGATAATTAAAAAAGCAATTATATTTGATGAAGAATTATTTAATTTTTTGAGTAAAAATAAAGATGAAATTTTAAATTTAACACCTAAAATTATTTTCGAAACAATAGTAAAATCAGTAAAAATTAAATTGCTAATTACTTCTTCTGACGAAAAAGAAAGTAATCAAAGACTATTATTGAACTACGGACATACATTTGGTCAAGCTTTGGAGGGATATTTTGGTATTAACCAAAAATTTTTGACTCATGGTGAAGCCGTATCTCTTGGTATAATTGTTGCTAGTAAATTAGCAGATCAAAAATATAATTTAAACACTGTTAAAACAAATAAACAGTTATTAAAAAATTTTAAATTGCCAACAAATTTTTCTGATTTAAAAATAAAAAAAAAAATAAATGTTAACGATTTATTTAAAAATCTTAATAACGATAAAAAAAGAACAATTCATGGAATACGTTTTATTATTTCAAAAAAAAAAGGAACTGGTCAAATAATTTATGAAAAAAATAAAGATTTAATTAGGCAAAGTTTTAAAACTATTTTACCATAGAATTTTAGGGTTTCGATACAATTGCTAAGAATTTTCTCTCATTATCTATACAATTATTTTTTGGATCTAATCTTTTATAAATTAATTTAAACTTAATTAGGTTCTCTTTATTCAATTCATTAAGAGTTTCATACGAAGCAATTGAATGATACATTTTGTCAGAGTCAGTTTGATTTAAATTTTTATGTACATCGTCACATACAATAATTCCATTTTCATTTAGTATATGTAGTGAGTTAATTATATCAATACAAACAATTGGATAACCATGGGCACCATCTATCCAGATTAAATCATACTTTTTTTTATGATTTAATAACTTTAAAGAATTTAATGTAAAAAATTTAATATTTTTATTTTTTGATAAAATATTATCTCTATCTTGAATAAATTTATTAATTTTATTTTTTCTATCATAAAAATTTATGAAATCTTCATCATTTTCAGGAAGGTCAATAGTATCAATATTTGTTTTAGTAAATAATTTTGATAACAATAAAGCATTAAAACCATCAAAAGTTCCTATTTCTAAAATTTCAGTTATTGAATGATTTGTGTTTAATGACAAACTTGAAAAGAAAACTTCATGCTCTGAACTCATTCCTCTATTTATATCAAAATTTGTAGCTAGGTTTTTTTTTACAAAATTTAAATTTTCAAGACCTTTTTCTCTATTCAATCCATAATAATGAAATAAATCATTTTGTTTTTTTTCAAATAAGCTTTGATTATATTTTTTAAATTTATAATAATAATTGATTTTATTGAGTACTTTTATAGGAACTTTGTGAGGTCGGATTAAGTTATTAAAAATTTTTTTTATAAGCCTTTTTATCATTTTTGTTTATGAGTGGTGAACATCCACATATTTTCCCTTATAACTAAATATTGTTGGCCTAAAAAACATGCAGTTTGATTTTATTGAAACTATAGGACTTGTTGTATCTAATTTTAATGTACAATTAGATCTTAACTTATAATTTTTTTTATCTATAGAAAATTTAACAAGTTTATTTGTTGGATTTACAAAAAATAATTCATTTTTATCAAATTCCCCAAAATATTTTTGAATTGTATATGATTGATTTTTAAATAATGATGTTTTTACTATGTTTGTTAAAATTTCACCATTAGAGTTGATATTCGAAAATTTTGCAAAAGTGTTACCATGAACAAAAGTATGTAAATTATTGTTTTGAGAATATCCTAAATAACATCTATTACTAATTATATCTTCATTTTTAAAATTCATTAAATCTTTTGAATAGTGAAAAATATAAAATGTTCCATAATCCTCTATGTTATTTAAATAATTTGAATTAATTTCAAATTCATTCGATAACAGCAAATTATTGATTTTTTCTATTTTAATTAATTTATTTGTTTTTGAATAAAAATGAAATTCGACCCACGAGTCATTGATTTTATAAAATAACTTTAATATATCAGAAAATTTAAATTTTGTTTTATATCCATTATCTGTTCTCCAGAGGAAAGCATCACTAACACTTCTAGGAAATTTTTTTTCATAGTGCTTATAATTAACAGGTTTAAAATTAAAGGAATTCCTTATTAAAATTCCAATGTCTGTATTTGCAAGCTTTTTAACTAATGATTTCATTTATTTCTTTTTTTATATCAGTAATTTTTAAAAATTTATTTTTACTTAAAATATACTCATGAGGTGGATGAGTATGTTCAAAAGACAAAAAATCATTTTTTATTGAAACGTACATGGGAATTCCTAAAAATTTTCCAGTCACAAGAAATATTTCAGGTTTTATATGTTTATGATTTATTTCAATACAATTTGTATAATTCGTTTTAATCTCGAATTCTTCTTCAATTTTTTTTGTAACATAATTCACTAGATATACTTTGAAATTATCTAAAATTGGTTCTTCAAAAATGTTTTTTATAAATATATAATTTTTGTCAGCATGAGAATTTGCTATTGAGGCAATTGGACTTACTATCGACCCTTTTTTTGAAATCATTGCATAAGGATATTCCGATTGATAGGATGAAAATCCACCTTGGTTTAAATATATCTTTAAGTTAGCTCTAAAAGCAGGACTCGTGTCAGTGAAATTATTAAAATTTTCTAATTTTTTATTATTAAATTTTTGATAAATACTCTCATCTGCTAAGAAATATATTTCATTATTTGAAATATCTTCATTTTTTAAAATATAAAAATAATTATTTATACTTCTTTCCAAAACTTCTTTTAAAACCCATTTTTTATTTTCTGGATAAGATTTAAATAATTTTAAATTTGTTTTTTTAAAATTTCTGTTTTGAAAAGTAGGTATTTGAATTTCAGATTTCAAAAACTTATTATTAATCCCATAAAAAAAATTCATAAAAAAACATATCATTGATTTTATTGGAGAAAAACATTTAAATATTTTTAGTAAAAATTTTATATATTTAAATTACATATTTTGTATTTCATTATTTCATTATTTCATTATTGTATATAAATATTTAAAAGATTAATAACAATATTTAGTGAATTTAAAAAAATTTTATAATAAGAAAAAAATACTTATCACAGGGCATACCGGCTTTAAAGGAAGTTGGTTGGTCCATTGGTTATCAAGATACAATGTTCAAATAATGGGTATTAGCTTAAGTTATGAAGAAAAACTAAGTTTATTTAAATTTATAAACAAAAAAAAATTAATTGATAAAAGATTTGATATTGGAAATTATAAAAAACTAGAGACAAATATTTTAAAATTCAAACCAGACATTGTCTATCATTTGGCAGCACAAGCACTTGTTAAAAAATCAGTAATTAATCCGCTTGAAACATTTAGTACAAATATAATAGGAACAGCAAATATTTTAAGCTGTATAAATAAATTAGATAAAAAAACAATTTCAGTAATTGTAACCAGTGATAAATGCTATCAAAATTTGAAACTATTAAGAGGGTATCGTGAAAATGATAGACTTGGAGGACACGATCCTTATAGCGCCTCAAAGGCAAGTGCTGAGATAGTTTTTAGATCATATTTTAACTCAATTTTAAAAAAAAATAAAAAAGTTAGAATTGCAACGGCCAGAGCTGGAAATGTGATTGGTGGAGGAGACTGGTCTTTAAATAGGTTAGTGCCCGACTGTGTAAGAGCATGGGCTTTAAATAATAAAGTCAAAATTAGAAGTCCAAACTCAACTAGACCTTGGCAACATGTTTTGGAACCATTAAGTGGTTATATTACTTTATCATATCATTTAAAAAAAAATAAAAAAATAAATGGAGGTAGTTTTAATTTTGGACCACAAATTAATGAAGTAGCAACTGTAAAAAAGGTTTTGCAAATATCTCAGAAATATTGGAAAGGATCTAAATTTAAATTTTATAAAGAAAAATTTTTTAAAGAAGACCCTCTTTTAAAATTGAATTCAACCAAAGCACAAAAAATTTTGAAGTGGAAAAAAGTTTTAAGTTTAGAAAAAACACTAGAGTTAACAATGACTTGGTATAATGAATTTTATAAAATTAATGTTAATGTAAGTGAATTATTAAATAGAGATATTAGTTATTTTTTAAAACTAAAAAAGAATAATTTTGATGATTAATTTAAAAAAGATAAGATTTTATAAAAAAAAAATAATATTTAATTCTAAAGGAAATATTATTAAATTTATGCAAAAAAATGATCAAAATTACATGAAATTTGGAGAAGTATATTTTACTTGGGTTAAAAAAAATTATTTAAAAGGTTGGAAATTTCATAAAAAAATGCATATGAATCTAACTGTTCCAGTCGGTAAAATAAAATGTATTTTTTATGATAAAAAAACTAATAAGAAAATTATATTTAATCTGAGCGAAAAAAGATCAGGGTCTTTATATGTGCCACCAAAAATATGGTTTGCATTTCAAAATATTGACAAAAAAAAATCTAGTTTGTTAGTTAATTTTTCTAATATTATCCATAGTAAAATTGAGACCATAAATAAAGATTTTGACCAAATATAAGTAAATTTTATAAAATATATGAAAGTAGTAATTTTAGCAGGAGGAAAAGGTACTAGGATCTCTGAATATACTAAAATATTACCAAAACCCATGATAAAGATTGGCTCAAAACCAATTTTAGAGCATATAATTAATTATTATCTAAAATTTGGATTTAATGATTTCATAATTGCTAGTGGCTACAAACATAGAATAATAAAAAATTATTTTAAAAAAAAAAAATTTCCTGCAAAAATAAATGTGATTAATACTGGCGTTGAAACATTAACGGGATCAAGATTAAAAAGATTATCAAATCAATTAAAGGATACATTTATGTTAACTTATGGAGATGGGTTGACAAATTTGAATTTAAATAAGTTATTAAATTTTCATAAAAAAAATAAAAATAAAATAACATTAACTGCCGTACATCCACCAGCTAGATTCGGTGAATTATCTCTACTTAATAACTCAGTTATAAGTTTTCAGGAAAAACCTCAGTTGCAAAAAGGTTGGATTAACGGAGGTTTTTTTGTTGTGGAACCTGAATTTCTAAAATTTATAGGATACAAAAATGTTATGCTTGAAAGATCACCTTTAAAAAAAGCAGTAAAAGCAAATAGTTTAGGAGCTTTTAAACATAAAGGTTTTTGGTTTTGTATGGATACAATGAGGGATAAAAAAGTATTAGATACTTTAATAAAAAATAACAAATCACCGTGGTTAAAATAATTCCAAGAGTAGCTGTTATTGGAGGAACAGGATATTTAGCTTCTTTATTAAAAAATCAAAAGAATTTAAAAAAATTTAAATATATTTTTTTTTCAAGAAAAAAAAATTCAAAAAATTATATAAATACCTCAATATTAAATAAGAAAAAAAATATTTTAAAAAATTTTAATTATATTATTCATCTCGCTGGACCAAATCAAGATGAATTAAAAAAGAATAAAAATTTAATAAAAAAAAAAATAGGATTTACAGAGGCTGTTTGTAAGATATGCTTAAATTGTAATATAAAATTAATCTATATATCGTCATTGCAAGTATACAAGGATTATGGAAAATATGATATTAATCTTAAATCCAAAATAAATTTTAAAAATGTTTATTCTAAATCACATTATGAAACAGAAAAACTTATTTTAGCCCATTTTCTAAATAATAAAAAAATGTTTACGGTTTTAAGAATGGGGAATGTGTTTGGGTTTAAAAAATATGAACATCTGAGTCATATAAATGATAACCTGATTCATAATTTATGTAATATAGCTTTAAAGAAAAAAAAAATTATTATTCACAATGGTTCAATTCAAAGAAATTTTGTACCTTCAAAAATATTTATTCAAATTGTAAATTATATAATAGAAAAAAATTTGTTTAATAATTCTATAATAAATATTTCCTAT
>MDTB01057125.1_pt1 | contig 37634 bp, 35 predicted proteins | sample 811161 | NCBI WGS metagenome assembly MDTB01 (sample SAMN05326650, study PRJNA326480) | marine metagenome | isolation source: seawater | place: Mediterranean Sea | collected 2009 | reverse complement strand
TTGAAAATCCATATAATCTTTTATCGTAATTCCACATTCCTGGCCATTACTTACCTGTTTAACTTGATTTTTTTCTCTAAATATCGTGCTTACTTTTCCTGTATAAATTATAGCTCCATCTCTAATTAGTCTCACATCGGAATTATTGTAAATTTCACCTTCTGTTATCTTGCATCCAGCAACTTTACCAGCTCCTGAAACTTTAAAGATCTCTAAAATTTGAGCATTACCTGATATTTTTTCCTCAAAATCTGGTGTGAGCAGACCAGACATTCTTTGTTTAATAAAATCTAAAACCTCATAAATAATATTATAAGATGAAATCTTTATATTTTCATTCTCAGCAAGTTTTTTTGCCTCTTTACTAGGTTTTACATTAAAAGCTATTAGAACAGCATTTGAAGCTTTGGCCAACGTAACATCGGTTTCAGTAACCATACCAATATCAGATAAAATAATTTTTGGTTTAACTTCTTCATGTTTTATCTGAGTAATTGCATTTTTTATTGCCTCAGAAGAACCATGAACATCTGACTTGATAATTAAATTTAATTCTTCAGCAGATTTATCAGTAAATGCTGACTCTTGGGTAGCAAAAGAAAGTGGATTTTTGCCCTCTTTAGCCTCTTCTGCTCTATTTTGGCTCAATGATTTTGCTTCTTTCTCATTATCTAGAACTATAAAATCATCACCTGATTTAGCTGCTCCATTAATTCCTAATATTTCTACTGGTGTAGAAGGAAAAGCTTGATCAATATTATTTCCTTTATCATTGATAATAGCTCTTACCTTGCCCCACTTTAATCCGCTTACAAAAAAATCGCCTTTTTTGAGAGTACCGGTTGTAACTATAATTGTTGCCACAGGACCTCTCCCTACATCAATCTTCGACTCTAGAACTACACCAGTTGCTTTAGAATCAAAATCAGTTTTTAAATCTAAAATTTCCGCTTGTAATATAATTGCTTCTACTAGTTTCTCTAAATTTAATTTTGTTTTTGCAGATATTTCAACCATTAAGGTTTCTCCAGAAAGATCCTCAGCTATCAATTCATGTTCAAGTAGTTGATTTTTAATTTTTTTAGGATCTGCTTCTGGCAAATCACATTTATTTATTGCAACTACTATTGGCACATTTGCAGCTTTTGCATGTTTTATCGATTCAATCGTCTGAGGTTTTACACCATCATCTGCAGCAACCACCAAAACTACGACATCTGTCAGCTTAGACCCTCTTGCTCTCATTTCAGTAAAAGCAGCATGACCAGGGGTATCAATAAAAGTCAATTTATTAGACTGACTTTCAATTTGATAAGCTCCAATATGTTGTGTGATACCACCAAACTCTCCTGATACTACATTAGAACTTCTTAAAACATCAAGCACTGAAGTTTTTCCATGATCAACGTGACCCATCACGGTTACGATTGGAGGTCTATTTTTAAGATTTTCAACTCTTGTAGCTTTTATTTTTTGTATTATTTCCTCGGCTTTTTCTCCACGTACAGGATTGTGTCCAAATTCTTTAACTAAGAATTCTGCAGTATCAGCAGCTAAAGTCTGATTTATTGTAACAGTTACTCCCATTCCAAAAAGGTATTTTATAACATTGCTTGATTGTTCCGCCATTCTGTTGGCAAGCTCCCTAACTGTAATAGCTTCTGGAATATTTACATCTCTTTTAATAGGTTTTAAATTTTCTTTGTTTTCATCTTTATTTAAGTTTTTTTGCTCTTTTTCTCTTGCTCTTCTTACGGAAGCTAAACTTCTTTCTCTTGCTTCAATTTCATCGCTTAACGCCCTTGAGACTGTTAATTTTGCCTCTCTTTTTTTTGTTCCTATCTTATTTCTTTTACTCTCATTATCTCCTTTGAGTCTTTTAGTTGCTCTTTGTTCAGCAAGTTTTCTTTTTTCAAAATCGTTGGTAACTGGAGGTAATTTAGTTCCAAATGAAGGCTTAAAAGATGTTCCTCTACTAAATGAAGATGGCGTTTTCAGTTTTGTACCTGATCCAGAAGGTTTAAATGATCCCCCTTTTCTAACAAACTGACTTTTTGATTTTTCAATTACTACTGTCTTTTTTCCTTTAACACTAGGTAACTCAATATTTTTGATAGATTTTTTTGGTGTACCAGAAATTGTTAATTTTGTTTTTTTGTTTTCCATAGCTCATTTCTCAATCTTTATAAATAATGTTTCTTGATGCCATTATTAATTCATCTGCTTCTTCTTTAGATAATGCAAAATCTTCTAGATATCCTTGTATTCTTATTTTTTCACCTTTGACTACATCAAATCCTCCAGTAAGTTCATCTGATGCTAAATCTGCAAAATCCTCAAGTGTCAAAATTTTTTTTTCACCTAAAGTAACCAACATTCCTGGAGTAAGTCCTTTTAGATTAATTAAAGATTCTTCTAAACCAAGATCTTTTATTCTTTGAGATATGTCTTCCTGATCTTTTTCATAAAATTCTTTTGCCCTTTCAATTAGTGCTTTTGCAGTATCTTCCTCAATACCTTCGATTTTAATTAAATCTTCTACATTACTATCTTTAATATCATCAATTGTTGAAAACCCCTCTGCAACCAATAACTGTCCTAATGTTTCATCTAATTCTAAATTTTTAACAAAATTTTCAGTTTTTTCTTTAAATTCTTGTTGCCTTCTCTCTGAATCCTCCTGATCTGTCATTATATTAATTTCATAATTTAAAAGTTTAGTTGCTAAACGAACATTTTGACCTCTACGACCTATTGCTTTACTCAAATTTTCTTCGGTCAATATCACATCCAATTTTTTTCTATCTAAATCAACGTTTACTCTCTGTACATCAGCAGGGGACAATGCATTTGAGACTAATATAGCTGGATCTTCTGACCAATTAACAATATCAATTTTTTCTCCTTGAAGTTCATTTACAACTGCTTGTACTCTTGAACCTCTCATACCTACACATGCTCCAACGGGATCAAGAGATGTATCTACCGCTTTCACACAAATTTTCGCTCTACTTCCGGGATCTCTTGAAGAAGATTTAATTTCAATCAAACCATCATAAATTTCAGGAACTTCTTGAACAAATAATTTTTCCATAAATTTAGGATGCGCTCTAGACAAAAAAATTTGTTGGCCTCTTGGCTCTCTTCTAACATCATAACAATAAGCTTTAACCCGATCTCCAGCCTTAATATTTTCTCTTGGTATCATTTCATTTTTTTGAATTATGGCTTCAGTTCTTCCGAGATCAACAATCACATTTCCAAATTCTAATCTTTTTACAATACCACTTAGAATTGTATCCTTTTTATCTATAAAATCGTTAAATTGTCTTTCTCTCTCTGCTTCTCTAACATTTGTAGTAATAACTTGTTTTGCTGTTTGAGCAGCTATTCTTCCAAAATCAAACGATGGGAGTGGTTGTAAAACTTCGTCTCCAACTTTTTTATCTTTATTAATTTCATTTAAAGAAATCGCATCTTCAATTTTAATTTCAGTATTTGCATTCTCAGGATTATCAGAAATTATAAGTTTCCTAAAAAGCTCTATATCGCCATTTTCCCGATTTATTAGAACTTTAATTTCATTATCTTGACCAAACTTTGATTTTGCAGCTTTAGCTATACCTGTTTCCATTGATGTTATTATTAATTCTTTATCTATGGATTTTTCCAAAGCTACTGCTTCAGCAATTCGCAATAGTTCTAGTTTATCTGCTCTTTTATTTAACATTTTATAATTTGTTCCAAAAAAAAATGGGCATAGGCCCATTTTGTGAGTTCAACAATTTAAATGCAATATATTTAAGTTTTTGTTTTATTCAATAGAAACTATTTTGAAAAAATGCCAGTTTTATCAGTCTTTTCCCATGAAAATGACCCATCATTTTCTGGTGTTCTTCCAAAATGACCGTAAGCTGAAGTTTTTTCATAGATTGGCTTATTAAGATTTAGCATTTCTCTTATTCCTCTTGGACTAAGATCAAAATTTTCTTTTATCCTCTCCTCGACAAATTTATTTTTATCTAAATCATTTTCAAAGAGATTTACATAAATTGAAAGCGGTTTTGATACTCCAATTGCATAGGCAAGTTGAATTAAACATTTATCTGCAATTTTAGACGCAACAATATTTTTTGCGATATATCTCGAAGCATAAGCTGCGGACCTATCTACCTTAGTAGGATCTTTACCTGAAAATGCTCCCCCTCCATGAGGGGCTGCTCCTCCATAAGTATCAACTATAATCTTTCTTCCCGTTAAACCACAATCTCCATCAGGTCCTCCAATAACAAAATTTCCTGTGGGGTTTACATAAAATTCATCTTCATTAAATCCATCTAAAAAATTCTTTGGGATTGAGTTCATCATGTATGGTCTAAGTAATTCTCTTACTTTAGATTGGTCTACATCTGCTGAATGTTGAGATGAAATTACTACAGATTTTACTTTTTTTGGACTTCCATTTTCATATTCAAAAGTTACCTGACTTTTTGAATCTGGTTCAATATTTTTCAATTTTCCAGACTTACGATCGCTCGCCATTAATCTTAAAATTTTATGAGAATAGTGAATTGGTGCTGGCATTAATTCATCAGTCTCGTTGCATGCAAATCCAAACATAATACCTTGATCACCTGCACCTTCGTCTTTATTTCCAGAGGAATCTACTCCCATAGCTATATCAGCCGATTGAGAATGTAAGTGACATTCAATTTTTGTGGCTTCTCTCCAAGTAAATCCCTCTTGATCATAGCCAATATCTTTAATGCAATCTCTTACTTTTTGAATTAGATCATCTTTTTTAATTTCAGGACCTCTTACTTCACCAGCCATAACTACTTTATTGGTAGTTGTTAAGGTCTCGCAAGCTACTCTAGAAAAAGGATCACTTGCAATATAGTTATCTACAACCATATCGGAAATTCTATCTGAAACTTTATCTGGATGCCCCTCAGAAACTGACTCACTTGTGAAAAGATAATTTTTTAAATTATTCATTTAGAATTTCTATTAAATGAAAATATTAGAAAAATATACAAAAAAATTAAAATTAAAAACATTTTATTCCCATGTTGCGAAAACAAAGTTGTATTAGAAACTCTTTTTTCAGAAAAATCTATAAACCCAGATTTTCCAATTGAAATCATTTTTTCAACAAAACCAGTTGGATTGATAATTGCTGTTATTCCGTTATTTGCAGATCTAATCAAATACTTTCCACTTTCAATTGACCTATAGATATTATGAGCAAAATGTTGATGTGGTCCGATAGAATTTCCAAACCAACCATCTTCAGATATGTTGATAATATAATCAAAATCATGATTTTTAAAAATCTTACCTGAATAAATTATTTCGTAGCAAATTAAAGGTAAGATTTTTACATTTAAATCATCATTATTAATTGAAATTATTTCTCTTTTTTTTCCACTTGTAAAAGATTGATAATTATTGGTTAATGTTTTTAAACCAATACTACCTAATAACTTTTCAAATGGTAAAAATTCTCCAAAAGGAACTAGTTTAACTTTCTTATAATCATCAACTAAATCAAGCCGATGACTATAAAATGAAAAAGAATTATAAATTCTATTAATACCATTTTTATTTTCAAGACTGTTAATTCCTATTCCTAAAAAATGATTATCATTAAACCTATTATCAAATAAAAAGGCAAATTTTTGTAATTCTAATTGATTAGAACTTGGAATAATTCCCTCTGGCCATATAAATAATATCTTTGAGTCTAGATCAGGTTCACTGAGCTCAATCAGTTCATCTATTACTGAAATTGTATCAATGTTGTTATAAAATCTGTCAAGATCAACCTTAGACCCTATCGCTCGTATTGTATAATTATTTTTGATTACTTCTAATTCTTGAAATGATTTAATTTTTAAAGATCCACTTATAAATAGTGCAATTGGTAATAATAAAAAGAAAATACAAACTATAATCTCCTTTTTACTCTCTCTTAAGATAAAAATAGCTGGGCTCATAAAAAAAGATATACACAGAACATTGAAAGCATATGTTCCTATTATAGATAGAATCTGAATAATCTCTAAGTTTTCTGAAAAGCTATAAGCTATTAAATTCCATGGAAAACCACTTAAAATATTACCCCTAAGATATTCAGTAGCTCCAATTAAAATTGATAATAAAAAGAAATTACTTATTGGATTTTTTAAATTTATAAGAAAAAAAAGAAAGGTTGATAATCCATAAAAAATTGCAAGTAATGAAGGGATAAATATTAAAGCGATTGGTATTAAAAATTTAAAATTTATATCAAATGTTAGAGAAATTGTAATCCAATATATATTGGTTAGGAAATATCCTAAACCAAAAAACCATCCATATAAAAATGATGAATTTAGATTTTTATTTTTTTTTTTTTTAAAAATAAAAATAAAGAATAAGCTAAAAGTAAATAGATTTATAAATAAAAAATTATAAGGTGGTAAACTTAATGAGGATAAACCACCTAAAACTAATAAATATATGAACTCGAAATAAATTTTTTTTTTCAATTTAATTAATTTTTTTAATAACAGAGTGATAAATTATTTGTTCTTCCTTTAACATTTTTTTATAATCTTTAAGCTTAATATGATTAAAACTTAATAAGTGTAAAAAACCATGAATAAAAATTTTAATTACTTTATCTTTAAAAAAACTTATATTTTGATTTTTAGGTTTATTAATAAAATCATAGCTTATTATTATATCTCCTAGATATATATTTTTTTTAAGTTTAATTTTTTTTTGAAATGGAAATGATAATATATCAGTAGATTTATTTTTATTTCTAAACTTTTTATTTAATCTCTTGATACCTTTATTATTTGACAGAAGCAATGTCAGTGAAATATTTTTATTTTTAAATTGATATTTTTTTGGAAATCCTTTGCAAACTTTAAAAAAAAAATGTTCTTTTCTTTTTATTTTTTTTGACCAGTTTTTATCTTCTGATAAGACCTCTAAATTAATCATTATGATTGCTATATGCTTTAACAATCTTAGAAACAAGCGGATGTCTGACAACATCGTTATGATCAAAATCAATTACTGATATTTCATTTAAATGAGACAAAAGTTTTTTTGATCTATCAAGGCCTGACATACTTTTATTAGAGAGATCTATTTGTGAAGGATCTCCATTAACAACAATTTTAGAATTTTCACCAATTCTTGTTAAAAACATCTTTATTTGTGTATCGGTTGCGTTTTGCGCTTCATCTAATATAGCAAAAGAATTTTTTAATGTTCTTCCACGCATGAATGCCAGTGGTGCAATTTCAATATCTCCAATTTCAATCATTCTCTGAATTTTTTCAAAATGAAATAAATCATAAAGTGAGTCATAAAGTGGTCTTAGATATGGATCTACTTTCTCCTTCATATCACCGGGCAAAAATCCTAATCTTTCTCCAGCCTCCACTGCTGGTCTTGACAAAATTATTCTTTCGATCTTTTTTTCTAGTAACATTGTTAGACCAACCGCTACAGCTAGAAATGTTTTCCCAGTTCCAGCAGGACCTGCTGAGATAACAATCTCACTTTGCCTTAAAGCTCTAACATATTTTTTTTGTTTTTCAGATCTAGGTATTATAGATTTTTTTGGAGTCTTAATTATATCCGTGACATTTTGATTTTTAACTTTCTCGTTTATCATAAATTTATCAATAGATGATAATATGTCTTTATTCTCGATATTTCCATTGTTAATGAATTGATTGGCTAAAAATTGAATTGCATTTTTAACAAGCTCATTTTTATCAGGTGTTGATTTAATTAAGATAGAATTTCCCCTTGAGTATAAGTTTGACTTTGTAATTTTTTCTAATTCTTTCAGATTTTTGTTAAATTCACCAACAACTCCCATCAATAAATCATTGTTATGAAAGATTACGCTCAGTGTATTGTTATCAGAATAGACAAACTTAAGGTTAGCATCAAAATTTTTTTTTATATTTATATTCAAACTTTAAGCTACCTTTTTATTTGATTGATCTAAAACTTCTCCGAACAAGGTATTTCGATTGCTACTCAGTATTTTTACTTTAACGATCTTCCCAATTAAATCTTTACTTCCATTAAATATAACTGACGTCATATATTCAGATCTTCCAAAAAGTTTAGATTTATCTTTAGTTAGATTTTCAACTAAAACATTTATAACTTTATTTTCTAGAGATTTGTTCATTTTTATTTGATTATTAAAAAGTTTTTCTTGAATAATCCCTAACCTTTCATGCGATTTTTTTTTGTCAATCAATGATAATTTTGAGGCTACCGTTCCAGGTCTTGGACTGAAAATAAATGAAAATGAATTTATAAAATTTATTTGATCAATAAGTTTTAACGTATCTTTAAAATCATTCTCATCCTCACCTGGATAACCAATAATAAAATCGCTTGAAAATGCAATCTTATTATTAATCTTTTTCAACTTTTTGAATATTCTTAAATATAAATCTATCGAGTGTTTTCTGTTCATTAATTTTAAAATCTTATTTGATCCGCTCTGAACTGGTAAATGAACTAATGGCATTAATTTTTTTGATTTTTTATAAACATTTATTAAATCCTCGGTCATATCAATTGGATGCGATGTCATATAGCGAATACGTTTTAAATCTGATATTTTTTCCAATTCTAAGATTAAATGAGACAATTGAGATCCTTTAAAATTGTAAGCATTCACATTTTGACCTAAAAGTGTAATTTCTTTTGATCCACTATTCACTAATTCCTTAGCCTCGTTAAGAATTTGATTAAAGGGTCTAGAATATTCTGGACCTCTAGTGTAAGGGACTACGCAAAAATGACAAAATTTATCACATCCCTCCTGAATAGTTAAAAAAGATGAGGTTTTATTCGATTGATTTGAAACTTTACTTAAATACTCAAACTTATTTATGACATCAAATTCTGTTTCCTCTATTTTATTTTTGTTGTTTTGATAGTTAATTATTGTTTCGTTAATTTTATGATATGCCTGAGGGCCTAATACTAAATCTATGTATGGTTCCCTATTCAACATTTCCTCATTTTCTGCTTGTGCAACACATCCAGCTACTATTACCAATGGTTTGTTTTTTAATCTAAATTTTTTTTTTACTCTTCCTATTTCATGATAAACTTTCTCTTTGGCTTTGTCTCTAATGTGGCAAGTATTTAACAAATAACAATTTGCATCTTCATATTTATCTGTTTTTTTATAGCCAATTTTTTTTACAGTGTCATATATTCGATTAGAATCATACTCATTCATTTGACAACCAAACGTCTTTATAAAAATTTTTTTATCCATTAATTTATTATTTAGGATTTTTTTTTAATTCCATAAAGTTCTAACTTATGATCAACTAAAGTGTAACCATATTTTTCAGCAACTTTTTTTTGTAACTTTTCTATCTCTTCATCTACAAATTCTATAATCTCACCAGATTTGATATCAATTAGGTGGTCATGATGACTTTCTATCATAGCTTCATATCTGGCTTTTCCACCTTTAAAATCATGCTTGGTCAATATACCAGCTTCTTCAAATAATTTTACAGTTCTGTAAACTGTTGCAATACTTATTTTTGAGTCAATTTTAGAGACACGACTATAAAGTTCGTCTACATCTGGGTGATCTGACTCACCATATTCTGCTTTAGACTCTGATATAACTTTAGCTATAATTTTTCTTTGTTCCGTAAGTTTAACACCTTTCGTTAAACATTTTTGTTCGATTGTTTCTGACATAGTTAATCTTAACTTATATAAATAGGATTAATCAAATTTTTTTTAATCTTTAATTTATCACAAAGAATTGGGATATTTTCATACTTATTATCATTCGATTTATTAAAATCATCAAAACTGAAGCAGTAATAATCTATATTTTTAGCCACATAAATTGCTTTTACAACAGCTAATGAGTTTCTTATACCAGCAAAACTTCCAGGTCCTCGATTTACATATATTTTAGAAATTTCTTTAATTTCTAAATTGTATTTCTTAAGAAAATCATAAATTAATATAACTAATTTTTCATAATTAGTTTTACTATTTTCGTGACTAACACTATAAATATTTTTATCTTTAATGATCATAAATAATATTTTATCTTTAGCAGCATCAATTATCAAATTTTTCATAATATTTTTTTTAATTGTGAATTCTAAAGCAGAAGAAAATAATTTCAAACAATATTCTAACGACGAAGGTGTTTTATCAATAATGTACCATAGGTTTAATGAAAATAAATATCCATCTACTAATATCAAAATGGATATTTTTTTAGATCATTTAAAACTAATACAAAGTTTAAATTATGATTTTATTCATCCCATAGAATTTCAAAATAATTTTAATGTTCCTAAAAAACAAAAAAAAATACTTTTAACTGTTGATGATGGATTCAGCTCCTTTTATGAAAATGCTTGGCCACTCTTAAGAAAAAATAAGATACCATTTATCTTATTTATTTCAACTGAACCTGTAGGAAATAGTGGTTATATGAATTGGGATCAAATAAGAGAAATAGATAAAGAGAGCTTTGCTGTGATAGGGCATCACTCCCATTCTCATGAATATCTTATAGAAAAAAAAAATCAGGAATTTATTAAAGATATTGAGAAAGCAAATATAATTTTTCAAAAAAAACTTGGTTACGTTCCACAATTATTTTCTTACCCATTTGGAGAATATTCTGAGTTTATGAGAGATTATATCTCAAATAATTTTACCCTGGCTTTTGGACAACATTCAGGTGTAATAGATATAAATAAAGAAAAGTTCCAATTACCTAGATTTCCGATAAATGAAAATTATGGTGATATTAAAAGATTTGAATCAATTATTAAAACTTATCCTCTTGAATATAAAAGTTTATTACCTGTAGAAAAAAAACTTGGTAATCAAAATAATCCACCAAATTTTTCTGTACAGTTTTTTAATAAACAAAAAAATATTGAAAATATTACTTGTTATTCAAATGAAGGTGATAAATGGGATAAATCAATTTTATTATTCACAGATAAAACCTTAAAAGTAAAATTTAGAGAAAAATTTGTTCCCAGACGAGGTAGGATTAATTGCTCTATTAATGATGAGGGAAAATGGAGATGGTTTGGAACTCAATTTATAGTTACTGAAAACTAAATTAAACTTTCTAACTGAAGACTGGAAGGTAAAAGTTTTGCATTATCGAAATCTTTTAATTTATTCTGTTCAATAATTTTTTGTAAAATTTTTACATATTGTTCACCAGTCTCAGCATACTCATCTAGATAATTTGATAAAAAAGTGCTATCAAGTAATTTACCATCATCTCTAAGTTTGGCTCTAGCCAATCTGAACTCCTTATAAGATTTGTGAGTATTTAAATTTCTTTGATAAGCCCTTACAGAAGCTTGGAGAACATTAAACTTCATAACTTTGTGTCCCTCATTTTCATCAGCCTCCTTAGGTTTGAGACCTTCGCCAGACCAAGTCCATTGTCCAAATAGTGCATTTCCTTCTTGAGCAAATCTTGAAGTTCCCCAGCCAGTTTCTTTTGCAGCTTGAGCAAGTGCTAAAGATACTGGAACTTCATCCATTCGAACTTTTAAAATTGATAAGTCTTTTGAAGGAATTCCGTATTGTTTATATTTTTTTTCTAACCATTTTTTCTCAACTTGAGTATTATTACTTTTGTTAATTATACTAAAGAGTCTTTTTCTATCTAAACGAATATTATTATTTTCTTGCAAAATTAAAGGTAATACTATTTGAATAAAAAACTCTTTTCTTTTTTTTGTGTTATCTATCATTTTAATTTCACGAGGAAATGAGTCTAGTGCTATAGGTTTTACTAATTTATTTTTTCTTATATCTTCCAATTTATAATCCGTATCTTTAAAGAGCTGTATAATTGTTGAAGCATCTAATCTTACGGCATCAGTTTCTTTGTCATTTAGACTATAAATATCAACTAATAAGTCTCTCTCATCATATTGTTCGTCAACATCTAATGATCCACTATTTTGTTTCTCTAACGTATATGCCAAAACAGTTTTTGAATTATTTCTAAATTCTTTAGTGTTTAAAATTTTGTCGTTTGTAAAATTTATTATTAAAGGCAGCGCATAAAATACAAAAATTACTACAAGACTACTTAAAATAGTCCTGGCAAGAGACCCTAAATTATTTTCATCTAAAGTTTTAAACACTTTATTTTTTTTATTTTTTAAAATTTTTTTCATTTTTAAATAGCTTCTACCTCTTTTACTTCAGGTAAATAATGACGTAATAAATTTTGAACCCCTTGTTTGAGTGTCATCGTGGAGCTGGGACAACCAGAGCAGCTTCCCTGAAGTTGAACCTTAACAACTCCATTTTTGAATTCTTTGAATTTTATATCACCTCCATCTTTAGAAACTGCTGGTCTTATTTTTTCATCAAGAATTTTAATAATCTTTTTTTCTATTTCCCCAAAATTTTCATTTGCTTCGAAGGGACTTTTATCTATTACAAATTTTTTACCATCTGAATAAAAATCGTTAATTAAAGATATTACGATATGTTTTATTTCATCCCATTCAACTTCATCATATTTATTAATTGAAATAAAATCTTTACTCAAAAAAATTCCTTCAACTCCATTTATAGAAATTAAATTCCTTACTAAATCGTTTTTAACATTATCTCTTTTAGTAATTTCAAATGATCCACTATTAGATACAATTTTGCCTGGTAAAAATTTTAATGAATTTGGATTTGGTGTAGTTTCAGTTTGAACAAACATGTTTTGTATATAATCATTTATTTAGAAATTGGTACTTTTTTGAAAGAATTTTATTAAAAACCCAATATTTCATGCATTTTCTTAATTTTATTCGATGCAATATTGTTAGCTTTTTTTTGGCCGGCCAAAAGAATCTTATCTAAAAATTCTTTTTCATTTACTAATTCTTTTATCTTTTTTGAAATAGGATTCAGTTTATCTACTAAAATTTCAGAAAGTTTATCTTTAAAATGCGAAAAATTTTTTCCATTAAATTCGTTTAGTGATTTCTCAATCGTAGAGTTAGTAAAACTTGAATATATTTCTAAAAGATTTTTTGCTTCTGGTCTATCTATTAATTCTTCTGTTCTCGATGGTAATGGTAATGGATCTGTTTTTGCTTTCTTAATTTTATTAATTATTGAATTTGTATCATCTGTCAAATTTATTCTTCCTAAGTCTGATAATTCAGATTTACTCATTTTTTTTGTTCCATCTTTAAGACTCATTATCCTTGAAAATTCATTTTGAATCAAAGGCTCTGGGACTTTTAAAAAATCTTTAACTTCATACTCATTATTAAATCTTATCGCAATGTCCCTACATAATTCCAAATGTTGTTTCTGATCTTCTCCTACTGGGACATGCGTTGTGTCATATAATAAAATGTCAGCTGCCATTAAAATTGGATACGAGTATAATCCTATGCTTGCTTTCTCTTTATCTTTACCTGCTTTTTCTTTAAACTGTGTCATTCTATTTAACCAGCCCATTCGTGCAACGCAGCTCAATAACCATGCTGCTTCAGAATGAGCAGCAACACCTGATTGATTAAAAATAATACTTTTTTCTGGATTTATACCACAAGCTAGAAAAGTTGCTACAGTTTCTCTTATATTATCTCTTAGTTTTTTTGGGTCTTGTTTTGTTGTTATAGCGTGCAAATCAACTACACAAAAAACACAATCATTTTTATCATTATTACTTAAATCAACAAAATTTTTTATCGCACCTAAATAATTTCCTAAATGTAAATTTCCTGTTGGTTGTACACCTGAAAAAATTTTTTTGCTCATTTTTAATACTTTAATTTAATATCCTTTAATTGAAAAGCTTTGATGAAATAAGATACTAATAAATAAAAACATAGCCCTAAAATAACTGAAATAAGCAGATACAGGGATTTTAAAGAGTTTTCGAAAGATAATTGATTACTAAATAAAGTAATTAAGTAATTAAAAAATATACCCATTAATGCTGAGGAAGTTATTATTTTAATAAATCTTCTTAGGAAAATATCATTAAAACTAAATAAATTATTTTTTTGGAGAATTAAAAATAAAATTATTAGATTGAACCATGAAGATATAGTAGTGGATATTGGGATAATAATAAAACCTATTGATCTAAAAAAATAAACACTAATTATGATATTTAATATCACTGAAATTAAAGCAACATAAAAAGGGGTTTTAGTATCTTGGTTTGCAAAAAAGAAATTAGAGAAAACTTTAATCATTGCAAAAGCTGGTAGTCCTAAACTGAAATAATAAAGAGCTGTAGCAGAATTTGAAACAGAGATCTCATTAAATTCTCCATACCCAAAAAGTGCTGACATTATTTCGTTTGAACCAATTATTAGAGCTAAAGATGCTGGCAAACTTAAAAACAAGCTTAGCTCCAATGCTTTATTTTGTATTAGATTTATTTTTTTTTTATTCTTCTTAGTAATATATTTAGATAATTGTGGAAGTATAACAACTCCAATTGCAATACCTGCAATTGCTAAATTAATTTGATAGATCCTATCAGCATAATAGAGATATGATACAGCACTAGCTTGAAATGAAGCAATAATTGTTCCAACTAAAATATTAACTTGAGTTACTCCTGATGAAAAAATACTAGGAAGAAGTTTACTAAAGAAAAATTTTATTTTTTTATTAAATCTAATCTTAATTGTAAAATTAAGTCTAAAATATTTTTTTACAAAAAAATATAAAAATATAAATTGGATAAAGCCGGACAAAGTTACACCAAAAGATAAATAATAAACTAAATTATCATCTAGTGATTTACTAAATAACAATATAATTATTAAAATGATATTCAAAATAATTGGTGCAGCTGCTGCTTCAGCAAATCTATTATGAGAATTTAATATAGCCGAAAAAAAAGATGCTAATGAAATTAGTATTAAAAACGGAAAAGTTATTCTAGTAAGATTAATTGCAATATTCATTTTTTCAAAATCATCGGTAAATCCAGGGGCAATTAATGAAACAAATAATGGCATAAATATTTGCGCTACTAAAACTAAAATCAATAGAACCAAAAATAATAAATTAAAAACATCATTAGCAAACTTATTTGAATTATTTTTTCCTTTGATCAACTCAGACGAATAGCTAGGTACAAATGCTGCATTAAAAGTTCCCTCAGAAAATAATCTTCTAAAGGTATTGGGGATTCTGAAAGCCACAAAAAAAACATCAGCTAAAAAACCAGTTCCTAGAAAAACTGCGATTAAGATATCTCTCAAATATCCTAGTATCCTGCTGATTATAGTAAAAAAACTAAAAGTCCCAGTTGACTTAATTAAGTTCATAAATCATATTAGTCTTAATTTTACCCCATTTGTACATCTAATTATCAAAAATGAAAAAAACAAAACCTGATCATTATACTGAAAAAGAAGCGCTAGATTTTCATACTTATAAAAAACCTGGAAAAATTGAAATTGTGTCATCAAAAAATATGATTACAAAAAGAGACCTTGCTCTTGCATATTCGCCCGGTGTAGCCGCTCCGGTTAGGGCTATAAGTAAGGATCCTGAAACAGCATACGATTATACAAGTAAAGGTAATCTTGTAGCTGTCATTAGTAATGGTTCAGCTATATTGGGTATGGGAAACTTAGGAGCTTTAGCTTCAAAACCTGTGATGGAAGGTAAGGCTATTTTATTTAAAAGATTTGCAGACATAGATTCAATCGATCTTGAAATTAATTCTCAAAACTCTGAAGAAATAATAAATTCAATAAAAAACTTTTCACCCTCGTTTGGAGGAATTAATTTAGAAGATATAGCTGCTCCAGACTGCTTTGTTATTGAAGAAAGACTCAAAGAACTTTTAGATATCCCAGTATTTCATGATGATCAGCATGGAACTGCAATTATAACTACAGCAGCATTAATAAATGCTTTAGATATAAATAAAAAATCAATTAAAAAGATTAAGATTGTAGTCAATGGTGCTGGGGCATCTGCGATGGCATGTGCAAATTTATTTAAAAAAAGTGGAGTTCCCCAAAAAAATATTACAATGGTTGATAGATCTGGAGTTATTTACAAAGGAAGAAAAAAATTAAATCAATGGAAATCAGAACATGCAATAATAACATCAGATAGAACTTTAGATGATGCAATTAACCACGCAGATGTATTTTTAGGTCTTTCTGCAAAGGGTGCGCTAACGAAAAATATGGTTAAAAAAATGGCAAAAAACCCAATAATTTTTGCTTGCGCAAATCCAGATCCTGAAATTACACCTGAGGAAGTTGAAGAGGTTAGAACAGATGCAATAATTGCAACTGGTAGATCAGATTATCCAAATCAAGTAAATAATTTAATTGGTTTCCCTTATATCTTTAGAGGAGCTTTAGATGTGAGATCTAAGACTATTAATGAAGAAATGAAAATTGCTGCTGCTAATGCAATAGCTAAGTTAGCTAGAGAAGATGTTCCAGATGAAGTTGTAGCTGCGATGGGAGGTGAAAGACCTCACTATGGTAAAGATTATATAATTCCATCAACTTTTGATCCTAGATTAATAAGTATTATTCCAGTTGCTGTTGCAAAAGCAGCCATGGATACTGGTGTTGCTAGAAAAAAAATCCAAAATTTTGAACAATATCAAGAACAACTAAAGCAAAGATTAGACCCTTCTGTCACAATCATGCAAGGTATTAATGGATATATTAAAAAGAATCATAAAAAAATTGTTTTTGCTGATGGGGAAGATGAAAATACACTGAAAGCAGCAATAGCATTTAAAAATTCAAAACTTGGAATACCAATTCTTGTTGGTAAAGAACTAAAAATTAAAGAGCAAATAAAAAAAATAGGTTATAATGACAATTTTGATATAGAAATAATTAATTCTAAAGATAAATCTAAAAGAGATAAATACGTAAAATTCTTATTTAAAAAACTTCAAAGAGAACAAGGTTTACTAGAATGGGACTGTGACCGTCTAGTTAGAAATGATAGGGTTATTTGGGCATCATGTATGGTTGCATGCGGGGATGCGGATGGAGCTGTTACAGGTAACACAAGAAGATTTGGTGAGTCATTAAAAAAGATCACGCAAGTTGTAAAGGCTAGACCAGGTGAGATAATGTTTGGACTTAATATGGTTGTATATAAAGGAAAAACCATATTTGTTGGGGATACAAGTGTAAATGAATATCCTTCGGCCATTCAATTAGCTGAAATTGCGATATCAAGTGCAAGAGTAGTAAGATTGTTTGGTTTTGATCCTAAGATAGCATTCGTTTCTCATTCAACTTTTGGCCAACCACTTACAAGCAGAACAAAGCATATAAAAGATGCTGTAGAAATTCTTAAAGAAAAAAAAGTAGATTTTGAATTTGATGGAGATATGCAACCAGATGTGGCTTTAGATGACGAATATAAAAATTTATACCCATTTTCTAAAATAGTTGGAAATGCAAATGTTTTAATAATGCCTGGCCAACATAGCGCTGCTATCTCTTATAAAATGATGAAAACTTTAGGAGATACAAAAGTAATTGGGCCATTGTTAATTGGTTTGGGTTTACCAATTGAAATCGCTCCTCTAAGAAGTTCAACTTCGGAGATTATCAACTTAGCTTCAATAGCTGCTTATTCTGCAGATGTCATAAATTATAAAAAAGACTAGTCTTTTTGAATTCTTAAATCATCAACGAGCATAATACTTACAATTACATCCTCAACATCAAGTATTTCTTTAGCTTCACTTATAACTTCATCTTTTTCATCTTGAGTAATTGAAATTCCATAAATATAAATTTTTTTCTTATAAGTATCTATTTGGTAATTTGTTGCTTTGATATTTTTATTAAAAACCATTGCAGTTTTTAATTGAGAAGTAATCAAGACATCTTTTGCAGATTTTTGGAAGTTAAATTTTTCCTTTATCATAATATCATTTCTTACTGATCTTGTGCCATCAGTTTCCCATGCAAGTTTTGTAAGTTTGAGCTTTTCCTCAGGATTATCAACTTTACCAGTTAAAAAAATTCTACCATCTAATACTTTCGTTTTAACAGATAATAAATATTTTTTATCCATCAAAATTATTCTTGCTGATAAGTTTTTTTGCATAATTGAATCATCTACTTGTGTACCGACTGATCTTGGATCAAAAGCAATACTCACACCTGTTCCAAAAATACCCTTGGAAGCCACTCCCACGCATCCCGATAGAACCATACTTATAAAAAATATTATTAAATATTTATTTTTCATTTTTCAACTTTAGGCAATAATTATAAATTTCTTTTTTTGAAACTTTATTATAACTAATTATTAAATCGGTAATTTCTTTTACACTGACTTTATCAATCATAGACTCTATTGTTCTTTTATCTGATTCACTTAAAATTTGTGAACTTTTTTTGTCCAGTTTTTTTTCTGAAATTACTATAGTTAGCTCTCCTTTAGGCTGAGTTTTAAACAATTCTAAATCATTTACACTTGATCTGAGAAATTCTTCATAATATTTAGAAATTTCTCTACAAATAAGAATCTGTCGATTTTTAAAATATTTTTTTATAAAGGGAATAATTTTATTTATCTTTATTGGAGATACAAAGAAAACTAAACAAAAATTGGAATTTGATAATTTATCTAATTCATCTTTTATAATTTTTTCTTTTTTTGGAAAAAAACCATAGAATAAGTATTTTTCTTTAAAACCACTCATTGAAACTGCTGTAGTTACTGCAGAAGGCCCTGGGAGTGGGACTATATCAATTTTTTCTTTCACACACTCATTTATTAAAACAGCTCCTGGGTCGGATATGCCTGGTGTGCCCGCATCCGAAATTAGAGAAATAATCTTATTATCTTTTAATAAAGTAATTATTTTAGACAAGTTCTTTACTTCATTAAATTTATGGTTTGAAATTAGCTTTGTCTTTATTTGGAATTTATCTAATAATTTTTTTGATACTCTAGTATCTTCACAAAGAACAAAATCTGAAATTTTCAATACTTCCACTGCTCTAAAAGTAATATCTCCTAAGTTTCCTATTGGAGTTGGTATTAAATATAACCCTTTTTTAAACTTTTTATTTTGTGATATAGGGTTTACCATAATTTAAACAGTATTAGATTTATAATAATACTAAATGAATAAAATTTTTATAACTCTTTTTTTGTTAATTTGTAATTCAATATTAATTTTTAGCTTCAGTTTTGCTGAAGAAAATAAAATTAAAATTGGTTTACTTGTACCATTATCAGGAGAAAATGCAGAAATAGGTAAACAAATTGTAAAAGCAACACGTTTAGCCTTAAAAGACATTAATTCAAATAAATTGGAAATACTTCCAAAAGATACTAATTCGGATCCCAATAAAACTATAAGTTCAGCAATCGAATTACGTGAGCTTGGTGTAAATTTGGTAATAGGTCCAGTATTTTATGAAAACCTTACTTATTTAAATGAGCTGAAAGATTTAACATTTTTATCTTTTACAAATAAAACTTTAGATCTTCCAAAAAACGTAATTAGTGCTGGAATAAACTCTACATCACAATTGAATGCTATAAAAAAATTTATTGAACAAAATAAAATTGAAAAAACAATATTCTTAATTCCTAACTTAAATTATAGTTTAGAAATTAAACAAGGTATTAAAAAGTCAAAAGTAAAAACATTCAAACAATATTTCTATAATATTGAGCCAACAAAATTAACTAAACAAATTGAGAAAATCACAAATTACGAAATTCGAAAACAAAATTTGATAGATGAAATTACTAGGCTTGAAAAATCTGATGACCCAAATAAAGAAAAAAAGATAAAAAATCTAGAAAAAAAATATACAATCGGAAATGTAAAATTTGACTCTGTTGTAATTGCAGATTTTGATGAGAGTTTAAAAAGTGTTATAACTTCCTTACTTTATACTGATGTATCACCAAAAAATAAATATTTCATAACATTAAATCAATGGTTTGATCAAAGTTTAATAAGCGAAACTGCTTCTCAACCAATCTATTATCCATCAATAAATAAAAATAACTTTGAAGAATTTGAAAAGAAATTTTTTAATCAATTTAAAGAAAGTCCTAATCATATATCCTTACTTAGTTATGACTTAGTTGGCTTAATTTATTATCTTTCTCTAAATAATAGTATGATAGAAATAAGTAAAAGTTTTAATGCAAAGAATTCTTTTAAGGGGAAAATTGGAATATTTGAGATTGAAGATAATAAAATAAATCATAAATTAAATTTTTATAAAATTGAAAATGGTTTAATTAAAGAAATTTTCTAATTTTTTTGAAAGCTTTAAATCTATGATCTATTTTGTATTTTTTTTTAAAAGGAATTTCCCCAAAAGTAAAATTTTTTCTATCTGGAATAAAAATAGGATCATATCCAAAACCATTCTTACCTCTTGGATAATTTGAAATTACCCCCTCCACTTTGCCTCTAACACAAGCTATTTTTTTATCCATAAAACTGATAGAAAGTGCACAAATAAATCTTGCCTTAATTTTTTTATTTTTCCAATCTTTATTTTTTTTATCCAGTTCCTTGTAGACCTTTTTGATGGCTTTTCCAAAATCTGAATTTTTTCCAGCCCACCGAGCTGAAAAAATACCTGGCTGTTTGTTAAGAATATCTATTTCTAAACCAGAATCGTCAGCTAAACATTGAAGATGAGTTTTTTTTGAAAAAAATTTTGACTTAATTATTGAATTTTCTTCAAAAGATTTACCATTTTCTATTGGGCTTTTAAGTTTAAAGTCTAATGTAGAGTAAGTTTTAATATATTTTGGAAGTAATTTTCTTATTTCTCTTAATTTTCCTCTATTATTGGTCCCAATTAAAAGATTAGTAATTTTTTTCATATACATCTAGCAAATTTAAAATTTCTTACCATATAATTAGATATGGAAAAAGAACAAGAACAAAAAACTGAAGAGAATACCAAATCTTCTGATGAGATAATTGAAAATGAAATCCATGAAGATCATTCCAACTTAAAATCAGAGGAAAATAAAGACGAAGCAAAAGAGATTACCTCTGATAAGAAAATAGAAGAATTAGAGGATAAATTAACCAGAGCTTTTGCCGAAATGGAAAATCAAAGAAGACGATTTGAAAAAGAAAAAAATGATGCTTTTGAGTATGGTGGCTTTTCATTTGCCAAAGAGGCTTTAAATTTAATTGATAATTTGGAAAGATCAAAGCAAGTTTTAAAAAATGACGATAACTTAAAAAATACTGATGCTCTAAAAAAAATCCTAGAACATATAGAAATTATTGATAGAGATTTAATATCTATTTTTAGTAAAAATAATATTAAACCAATAGATTGTCTAAATAAAAAACTTGATCCAAATTTACATCAAGCAATGATAGAGATAGAAGATAATCAAAAAGACCCTGGAACAATTGTACAAGAAATTCAAAAAGGTTTTACTATTAAAGATAGATTATTAAGACCATCTTTAGTTGGTGTTTCAAAAAAACCTGAGAATAAAAATGAAGAAAAGCCGCAAAATAAAGAGAATTTAGAGGATAAATAATGATTAGATCAACTTGTAGAATTTAATTTAGCACCTATATGAAACTCAATAAAATAATATTATGAGCAAAATTATTGGAATAGATCTTGGAACTACTAACTCGTGTGTTGCTATTATGGAAGGTAGTCAACCTAAAGTTTTAGAGAACACAGAAGGCGCAAGAACAACTCCTTCTGTTGTAGCTTTCACAGACGATAAGGAAAAATTAATAGGACAGCCAGCTAAAAGGCAGGCTGTTACAAATCCTGAAAACACAATTTTTGCAGTCAAAAGATTAATTGGAAGAAACTTTGATGACCCCACAGTAAAGAAAGACGTTGAAGCAGCACCATTTAAGATTGTTAACTCAGACAAAGGTGACGCTTGGATTGAGGCGAAGGGGGAGAAGTACTCTCCATCCCAAATTTCAGCTTTCATTTTACAAAAAATGAAAGAAACTGCAGAGAAATATTTAGGTCAAGCAGTAACAAAGGCAGTAATAACTGTACCCGCATATTTTAATGATGCACAAAGACAAGCAACAAAGGATGCTGGTAAAATTGCAGGTTTAGAAGTGTTAAGAATTATTAATGAACCAACTGCTGCATCCCTAGCATATGGGTTAGATAAAAAACAAAATAAAAAAATTGCTGTTTATGATTTAGGAGGAGGAACTTTTGATGTTTCAATTCTTGAATTAGGAGACGGAGTTTTTGAGGTGAAGTCAACGAATGGTGATACTTTTCTAGGTGGTGAGGATTTTGATAATACTATAGTCGACTACCTGGTATCTGAGTTTAAGAAAGATAATGGAATAGATCTGAGATCTGACAAACTGGCTCTTCAGAGATTAAAAGAGGCTTCAGAAAAAGCCAAAATCGAATTATCTTCTGCAGAGCAAACAGATATAAACTTACCATTTATCACAGCAGATAAGACGGGGCCTAAACATATTAATATTAAAATGACTAGAGCAAAATTAGAGGCTTTAGTTGAAGATCTCATCGCTAAAACTTTACCACCATGTAAAACTGCATTAAAAGATGCTAATATTTCAGCAAGTGATATAGATGAAATAGTTCTAGTTGGAGGTATGACTAGGATGCCAAAAGTAATTGAAGAAGTTAAAAACTTTTTCGGTAAAGATCCTAACAAAAGTGTTAACCCAGATGAAGTAGTTGCAATGGGAGCGGCAATTCAAGCTGGAGTTCTTCAAGGAGATGTAAAAGATGTTCTTCTTTTAGATGTTACTCCTTTGTCTCTAGGTATTGAAACATTAGGCGGTGTTTCAACAAAACTTATAGAAAAAAATACAACTATACCAACAAAAAAAAGCCAAGTTTTTTCTACTGCAGAAGATAACCAGCCCGCGGTATCTATAAGAGTACTTCAGGGAGAGAGGGAAATGGCTGCAGATAATAAGATTCTAGGAAACTTTGAATTAATTGGTATTGCACCTGCTCCTAGGGGTGTTCCACAAATTGAAGTTACATTTGATATAGATGCAAATGGTATTGTCAATGTGTCTGCAAAAGATAAAGGGACTGGAAAAGAGCAAAAAATTCAAATCCAAGCATCTGGTGGCTTGAGTGATGAAGAAATTCAAAAGATGGTTAAAGATGCTGAGGCCAATAAAGAAGCAGATAAAAAAAAGAGAGAGTCAGTAGATGTAAGAAACCAAGCAGATACATTAATTCATTCAACAGAAAAAAATTTAAAGGAGCATGGTTCCAAAGTTTCAGAAACAGACAAGAAAGCAATTGAAGAGGCATCTAGTGGATTAAAAGAAGCTCTGAAAAGTGAAAATATTGAAGATATTAAAAAGAAAACTGAAATATTAGTTCAAGCCTCAATGAAGCTTGGGGAAGCAATATATAAGTCGCAACAAAATACTAAGCCCGAGTCTGATAAAAATGAAAATAATGACAACAAAGATAAAAAAGACGATAATGTTGTAGATGCTGATTTTGAGGAAGTAAAAGAAGAAAAAAAAGACGGAAATCAAGAAAAAAGCGCTTAAAAACATCTAATTGTCTAGGTTAAACTGATGGCTAAAAGAGATTATTATGATGTTCTTGGTGTTAACAAAAGTGCTAGCCCTTCAGATATAAAATCTGCCTATAGAAAACTTGCTGTTAAATACCACCCAGATAAAAATCCAGGTGATAAAACCGCTGAAGATAAATTTAAAGAAGCTAGTGAAGCTTATGGAATTCTTTCTGACAAATCTAAAAAAGAAAATTATGATAATTTTGGTCATGCTGCCTTTGAAAATGCCGGTGGTAATAAAGGTGGATTTGGGGGATTTAGTGGTGCTGATTTTTCAGATATTTTTGAAGATTTTTTTGGAGACTTTGGTGGTGGTGGAAGAAGTCAAAGAGGAAGACGTTCTAATAATCGAGGTTCAGATTTAAGATATGACGTATCAATAACTTTAGAGGATGCTTACCTCGGAAAAAAACAGAATATACAATTTTCAACTTCAGAAAAGTGCAACACATGTAAAGGTAATGGATCTAAAGCTGGTTATAAGCCTGATAGATGTTCGTACTGTGGAGGTAATGGAAGAGTTAGAACAAATCAAGGTTTTTTTACAGTTCAACAAACTTGCCCACAATGTTCTGGGAGTGGTGAAGAAATAACTAATCCTTGTTCTGATTGTAGTGGTCAGGGTAATAAACAAACCTCTAAAAAAATATCAGTTACAATACCAAAGGGCGTGGATGATGGCACAAGGATTAGGCTAGCAGGAAAAGGGGAGGCTGGAATTAGAGGAGGAAGCTCTGGGGATTTATATTTATTCATAAATATAAAATCACACGAACTTTTTAAAAGATCAGATGTTAATTTATTTTTTGAATTCCCAATCTCAATGGCTGATGCAGCTCTAGGGACTACGATTGAAATCCCAACTATAGATGGGAAAAAAGCCAAAATTAAAATACCTGATGGAACTCAAGATGGCAAACAATTCAGACTTAGAGGTAAAGGGATGCCTATGATGCGAGGGGCAGATTTTGGCGATTTATATGTTCAAGTTAAAACTGAGATACCAATTAGTTTAAACAAAGAACAAAAGGAATTATTAGAAAGATTTAGGAAAATTGAAAATGAAAAATCTAACCCAAGTATAAAAAAATTTTTTCAGAAAGCAAAAGATTTTTGGAAAAATTAATTTTAATTACTATTACTTTGTAATAATATTCCTTAATGATAATTTGGATTGCCTCATACCCTAAAAGTGGAAACACTTGGTTGAGATCATTAATATCGAATTATTTTTTTTCAAAAAATGGTGATTTCGATTTTGAATTAATAAAACAAATCGACTCGTTTCCGCATTCAAAATTTTTTAGAAAATATCAAGATAAATTTGAAAAACCAGAAGATACCTCAGTGTATTGGATAAAGGAACAAGAAAAAATTAATTTATCAAATAAAAATTTTTTTTTTAAGACTCATAATGCGCTATGCAAAATAAATGGAAACAAATTTACAGATCAAAAAAATACTTTAGCCGCTATTTATATAATACGAGACCCACGAAACGTAGTCACTTCAATCGCTAATCATTATCAGATTAGTATAAAAGATGCTTTAAATTTTATGAAAGATAAGCAAAGAGGAATAGTAGAAAAAGAAAATAATAGGTATACTGGTTTTCAACCATTACTATCATGGGATTTGCATATAAAATCATGGACTGAAAATACATTATATCCTACTTTAATACTTAGATATGAAGATTTAATTTTAGATGCTAACTCCACTTTTGAAAAAGTCTTAAATTTTATTATAAAAGTTACAAATTCTAAAAATAACATTAATCAACAAAAACTTAAAAAATGTGTAGAAAACTGTAAGTTTTCAAATTTAAAAAAGATGGAGAATGAAAGGGGCTTTGATGAGTCTATGACTAATAAAAAAACTGGTGATAAAATTGTTTTTTTTAATCTAGGAGAAAAAAATAATTATAAGGAAATACTTGAAGATAATATTGTGAGTAAAATAAATGAATGCTTTAAAAACGAATTAAAAAAATTTAAATATAACGTTTAATCTCGATGGAAAAAAAAAAAATGATAATTTGGATAGCCTCGTACCCTAAAAGTGGAAATACTTGGATAAGATCTTTTTTAACATCTTACTATTTTTGTGAAAACGGAATTTTCGATATCGAGAAACTTAATAAAATTCAAGATTATCCTAACAAGCAATTTTTCAAAAAAAAAGTTAAAGAGGGTGAAATTCATAAACATTGGGAAGATTCTCAAAAAAGTTTATGTGAAAAAAAAGAGATAAGATTCTTAAAAACACACAATTCACTAATAAATGCATTTGGGAATCACTTTACTCAACCTAAATACTCTTTGGGTGTAATTTATGTAATTAGAGATCCTAGAAATGTTATTTCTTCTATAAAAAACCACAACGATTTTAAAACGTTTGAAGAGGCTTTGGAATTAATGCAAAACGATAATGCAGTTTTGACAGATTACAAGCATTTGGAAAACTATGCTAAAACAACAATTATTAATTCATGGAGAATAAATTATCAATCTTGGTTAAGAAATAACTCTTTCAGAAGACTCACAATTAGATATGAGGATATGGTAAATAACCCTAAACAAACATTTAGAGATATTATAATTTTTGTGAATACAATTTGTAGATTTAATGATAATTTTAATTTAGCTAAATTTAACAATGCTATCGAAACAACAAGTTTTAAAAAACTTCAAAATTTAGAGGAAGAGGGAAAGTTTTCTGAAAACGTTTTTTCTCAACATGACAACAGAAAAATCAAATTTTTTCACCAAGGTCCAAGTAATGATTGGAAAAAAAATTTAAATGATCAATTAATTGATAAAATGAATAAATTTTACAAGGATGACTTAAAAAAATTTAATTACGATACTTAACATATATTATGAAAAAGATAAATTTAACAATAACTGGTTGCATGGGTCGAATGGGTCAACAACTTATAAAAACATCAAAAAAAAATAAAAAAGTAAAATTGTTTGCTCTTACAGAAAACAGATTAATATCAAAAAAAATTTCAGGAGTTATGCCTCAATTAAATTCAATTAAAGCGTTTAAGAATACAGATGTAATAATAGATTTCACTTCACCGAAGTGTGCTCTTGAAGTTTTAAAAATTGCTATAAAACTTAAAAAAAGAGTTGTAATTGGAACGACTGGATTTACCAAAAAAGAAGAAAATTTAATTAGATCTTACTCAAAAAAAATTCCAATTTTAAAAGCAGGTAATATGAGTTTGGGTATAAACCTTTTAATATATTTAACCGAGATAACGTCAAGGATTTTAGGAAACAAATATTTAAGTAAGGTTTTTGAAGTCCACCATAAATATAAAAAGGATTTCCCATCGGGAACAGCTTTAATGTTAGGAAAAGGAATTGCATATGGTAAAAAAAAAGATTTTTATAAGATATTAGGAAAAAAATATCTTAATATGAAATCGTTTCCTTATGGAAATAAAATAAATTTTAATTCATTTCGAAAAGGCGAGGTGGTAGGAGAACATGAAGTTTTGTTTTCTAATGGAAAAGAAATTATTAAATTAAATCATGAAGCATTTGATAGAACATTGTATTCGGAGGGAGCATTGGCAGCTGCAATTTGGTTAATGAAAAAAAAACCTGGCCTATATTCAATGCGAGATTTGATGAATTTTAGATAATGAATGAAATTCAAAGAGCAAAAATTGTTTTAAATTCATTAAATAAAATTTATTCCAAGATTGATGTCCCTTTAAATAGCAAAAATACATTCACACTTCTTATTTCTGTGCTCCTTTCAGCTCAATGCACAGACGTGAATGTAAATAATGTAACAGAAAAAATATATCCAAAATATTTTAAACCTGAACATTTTGTAAAATTAGGTAGAAAAAAAATAGAGAATTTAATTAAGAAAATAGGTATTTTTAGGATAAAAGCTAAAAGTATTTACAATCTCTCTAAAATATTAATAGATAAATACAATGGCAAAGTTCCAAAATCCATTGAAAAATTAGAAGAGTTGCCTGGAGTTGGACATAAAACAGCAAGTGTTGTTATGTCCCAAGGTTTTGGTGTTCCTGCTTTCCCAGTAGATACACATATTCATAGATTAGCTCAAAGATTGGGACTTACAAATGGAAAAGATGTGGTTCAGACTGAAAAAGATTTAAAAAGATTATTTCCAAAAAAATGTTGGAATAAACTTCATCTTCAAATCATTTATTACGGCAGAGAATATTGTAAAGCTAGAAATTGTTATGGATTAACTTGCAAAATATGCACTACTTGTTATCCTAAAAGAAAAAAACCTTTTATAGCTAAAAAACCATAATGAAAATTTTAGGGATCGGAAATGCAATTGTTGACGTACTTTGCAAAGTATCTGATGATTTTTTATCAAAAAATTCACTCACAAAAAGTACTATGAAGCTTGTTGAAGAGGAAGAATTTAAAAAATTACTATCATCATTAACTATAGAAGAAACTATATCAGGCGGGTCAGTAGCAAACTCAATTGTTGGATTATCTCAATTAGGAAACAAAGTTGGCTTTTTAGGAAAAGTAAATAATGATACTCTTGGCCAAAAATATGAAGAAGGTTTAAAAAAAGAAAATGTTAATTATCTATATGTAAAAAAAGATGAACCAATACCAACTGGGTCATGTTTAATATTGATTACTCCGGATTCTGAAAGAACAATGTGTACTTTTTTAGGAACGGCTGGAAAAATAAGTGACAATGATGTTAACGAGAATGATATTAGTAATTCTGATATTATCTTTTTAGAGGGGTACCTTTGGGATGAAGGTCCACCAAAAAAAGCTTTTGAAAAAGCTATAAAATATTCAAATAAAACAGCAATGTCATTATCTGATTTATTTTGTGTAGAAAGACATAAAAATCATTTTTTAGATTTAGTCGAAAATAAATTAGATATTGTTTTTGCAAATGAGCAAGAAATAAGCTCTTTGATAAATGCTAAATCTTTTAATGAAGTAATTTCATTTTCAAAACAAATGGAAAAAAATATAGTTATTACAAGAGGTGAAAAGGGGTCGGTTAGTATCAAAGATGGTCAAATATTTGAGTGTGATGCGATAAAAAACTTGGATATTAAAGATTTAACTGGAGCTGGTGATTTATTTGCGGCTGGATATTTACACGGTGTAATTAATAATCTTTCAATTAAAGAGAGCTTGATCAAAGGAACTGAATTATCTTCAAAAATTATACAAAAAATTGGTGCTAGAATTTAACTTTGTTTCTTTTATAACTGCCCTTACCTTTTTTTGGTTTTACTATCTTTTGTTTATATCGACTATTTAATAATTTTTTGGCAATTGGATTTTTTTTCAAACTAAAAAATACCCCTTTTTATCATATTTTATAAAATTATTATCATTAAAACTTTTAAGCATTTTTTTTCTTAATCTATAGATATGTGTTTCTACAGTATGAGTTTCTAAATCAGATGAATAATGCCAAACTTTTTTTTGTATTTCTTTTAAATTGACTTTTTTATTATCATTAATAAATAATATTAAATCACACTCTTTTTCTGTGAGATTCAAAATTGTGTTATCATGTTTAATTTTTCGAGAATTTAAATCTATTACATATTTTCCAATTTTTGTCTCTGATTGATTGTTAAATTTATTTTTTAAAAAATTTAAATTAATTTTTTCTACTAATTTATTTAATGTTTCTGGGAAATTTGTAAATATTAGACAATTTTCGATTTTTACATTAGGGTCTGATGTAATAATTAAGTATTCATCGTATTTTTTAAATTCAGTTTTTTTGTAGTCATTTTTTTCAATATGATTGATTTCAAAGTTAAAATTATCCTTAATTTCATTTAAAATTTCAAATAATTTAATAGAATCATATACAAATAAATTTTTTAAACTCATAAAATTAAAAATGCAAATTGTAATTAAGAATAATGATACACTTTTATTTGATGAATTTGAATTTAAATGTTCTATAGGAAAAAAAGGGGTTACCTCAAAAAAAATTGAGGGAGACAAAAAAACTCCATCTGGTACTTTCGCTTTAGGCCAAGTATATTTTAGAAATGATAGGTTGAGTAAACCTGAAACGAAACTTAAAACAACAGAAATTAAAAAAAAATTAGGATGGTGCGATGACCCAAAGAGTAGATATTATAATAAACTTATATTTATAAATAAAAATTTAAAAAATATAAGATATGAAAAATTGTTTAGAAAAGATAATAGTTACGATATCTTCATACCGATAAAATATAATAGCATCAAACCAAAAAAGAACAAAGGTAGTGCAATTTTTTTACATCTTACAAACGATTATAAAAAAACACTTGGTTGTATATCGATTACAAAAAGTGATATGTTAATACTCTTAAAAATAATAAATAGAAAGACTAAAATTAAGATCTTGAACCAAAAATCTTAGAACCAATTCTTACATAAGTTGCCCCGTTTTCTATAGCCTCTAAATAATCAGAAGACATACCCATACTCAAATCTCGTAAACCAATAGATTTATTTAGTCCTTCCATTTCATTGAAGTATAATCTTGTCTCCCTGTTAATAGGAGGTATACACATTAACCCTACAATATTGAGCTGAAACTTTTGAGTACAAATAGTGTAAAAATCTTTTAATTCTTTTTTATTTATTCCACTTTTCTGATCTTCATCTCCAATATTTACTTGGATAAATATTTTTAAGTTTTTATTTTTTTTTTTTTGTTCCTTAGATATTTTTTCTGCAAGACTTAAGCTATCAAGCGAATGTATATAATCGAATAATGGTATTACATCTTTAACTTTATTTTTTTGTAATTTTCCTATCATATGTAATTTTAAATCTTTAGATAAAACTTTAATTTTGGACCATTTTTCTACGGCCTCTTGAACTTTATTTTCTCCAAAATCAAGATGACCAATATCAATTAAGGGTTTAATATCATCTAATTTGAATGTTTTTGATACAGCAATAATTTTATAAGATTTGTTTTTGTAAGCTTCAGCAAATTTAAGCTTAACATTTTCATTAATCTCTAATAAATTTTTGATAATTTTATGCATGATTTGTTTAAAAAATACTTTTTTATAGATAACTTTGAAACAAAAATTTTAAATTATCAAGATAAAGCAACATCAATTATTTATAGAAATTATGAAACAAACCAGATTAGCCCAGATTCTCTTATCAATATGAGAAATTATTGTAAAAAGAGAGGTCTTAAATTCTATATTTCCAATAATCTCAAACTTGCAATAAAATTAAGGTTGGATGGGGCTTATATACCTTCATTTAATAAATCAACATCACATCTAAACTATTCACTATTTAAAAATTTTAAAATTATTGGCTCAGCTCATAATATTAAAGAAATAAGAATCAAAGAAAAACAAAATGTTAATGAAATAGTTTTATCATCATTATTTAAAAAAAATAAAAACTACTTAGGACTATATAGATTTAAGATTTTGAGTAAGTTTACAAAAAAAAATTTAATCGTTCTTGGCGGCATCTCAAATGAGAATAGAAATACTTTAAAATTTTTAGGATACAATAGTTTTGCAGGAATTTCTTACTTCCAAAAAAAAGGCCCCAGTGAAGGGGCCTCTTTTAAATAAGTCTAATAGATAATTAGAATGCAAATGCAATATTTAGCATAGTTACTTCAGCGTCAGCATTAGCTGCACCTCCTGCACTTTCTACATCATTGAAGCCACCACCTAATGTGATAGATCCCATTGTGTATGAAGCACTGAAACCTGTATTAGTTTCATCGTCAACTGTAGTATCTATATCAATTGCTTGTCTACCTGCTGAAACTGATAAATTTTCATTTACAGCTACAGATATACCATAATGATCTGCTGATTGGTCGTTTCCAACTGAACCATCATAATTAACGTCAGTTCTTTGGAAAGCAGCAGTTATGCTACCCATTGTATATTTTAAGCCAACAGTATCATTAGTAGCTTGTTTATCATCTTCCATTCTACCTGCAACTACTGTAATTCCATCCATTGCATAAGTAAGTCCAATGGACATTTCATCTCCACCTGCTACAGCAGTGTTCTTAGTATTGTAACCTAAGTTAACAGCTAAGTCACCGAACGAGTTTTTGTAACCCCACATACCAGTAGTATTTCTACCAGATGTAGTTGCTAAACCGTTGTCCACTGTGTTAGTATTTTCGTATACAGCTGTGTAAGCAGTAGGTACGATGTCTTTTACAGCATCTACACCACCAGCATTAACAGAGTCACCTGAGAATGTAATAGTTCCCAGACCGTCACCTAAACCTAGTGTCATTTTATAGTCATCCATTACATCATTGTCTAACTCATAGCTCACGCCAACAGTCATACCGTTGTCTAGGTCTCCACCACCAGAAAACGTAACGCTGTTACCCATAGTCCATGGGTTACCGTTCGAGACTGTGTTTAGACCACTGTAGTTTAACGTTGCTGAACCACTTACACCTAGCTCACCAGCATAAGCTGAAGATGCAACTAGTGTAGTAGCAAGAGCAGTTAAACCAACTTTTCTTAGTTTGTTCATAAATTACTCCTTAGTGTTAATAATTAATTATAAACATGGCTAAACTAACAAATAATGCTGATTTAAGTTAAATTAATTAAGCCACATATACAATTTTTATTGTAGTGTGTCATTTTTATCACATAATATACCCGTTTTATTAAGTTTAAATTGTACTGTTTTTTTAAATTATTATAAACTTCATTAAAGAATTAATTCATATTACTCTTAAAAATAACCAAATTATGAAATATATAATCATTTTCATCTCAATTTTATGCCTTTTTTCTCAATCAGCTTGTGGACCATTAAAATATAAAAAAGTAGATGCGAAAGAGTTTCCTCCAGACCCAAAGGAAAGGGTTAAAAAGAACATAGAAGAGGGAAGAGGATTTAGATTAATGGATAGGAACAAAGACAGTGGAACTACATATTCATTTGCTACATCTAATCCATTATGGAGAGCAACTTTAGATACTTTAGATTTTATGCCTTTGGTGTCAGCTAATTATAGTGGAGGCATTGTAGTAACGGATTGGTATTCAGAAAATAATTCACCTGAAGATTCGATAAAGATATCAATTAGGTTTCTAACAAATGAGATCCGATCAGATGCTTTAGACGTAAATGTTTTTTATAAAGAATGTAATCAAGATTTAACTAATTGTAAAATTAATCAAAGGGATAATGAACTAGTGGCGCAACTTACTCTAAGTATCCTTAAAAAAGCTGCAAAATATGAGAAACAAAAGATTGAAAAAAATAAAAAAGAAAACCCTTATGAGGTCTCTACCCCATCAAAAAAAAATAATAAAAAGAATTAGCAAAATCTAATATCTCTAGGACAATGGAAAGATATAATTTTAATTCAATTGAAAAAAAATGGCGAAAGACTTGGGAAGAAAATAAGAAATTCAGATCTCAAATTTATAAGAATAAAAAAAAATTTTATTGTTTAGAGATGTTTCCATATCCCTCAGGAAAAATTCACATGGGTCATGTTAGAAATTATACAATAGGAGATGTTTTATCACGTTATAAAACTTTAAAAGGTTTTAACGTGTTACATCCGATGGGTTGGGATTCTTTTGGTATGCCTGCAGAAAATGCAGCCAAACAAAATGATTTAGATCCAAAAGAATGGACAGAGTCCAATATAAGTACAATGAAGAATCAACTTCAACAACTCGGATTGTCCATAGATTGGGGGAGAGAAATATCAACTTGTTCACCAGATTATTATAAACAACAACAAAAATTATTTTTAGATTTTTATAAAAAAGGCCTAGTTTACAGAAAAGAAAGTTATGTAAATTGGGATCCTGTTGATGAAACAGTCCTTGCAAATGAACAAGTAATTGATGGTAAAGGATGGAGATCAGGTGTCTTGGTTGAAAGAAAAAAACTAAATCAATGGTTTTTTAAAATATCACATTTTTCTGAAGAACTGCTTAATGATCTGTCGTATTTAAACGAGTGGCCCGAAAAGGTAAAGATAATGCAAAAAAATTGGATTGGGAAATCTTATGGATGTGAGATTGATTTTGCTATTGAAGGATCTAAAGAAATTAATTCAATAAAATGCTACACAACAAGACCTGACACTCTTTTTGGTTTCTCATTTTTAGCATTGTCAGTTGATCATCCAATTTCAAAACATTACGAAAACGACAAAAAATTTCAGGATTTCAAAAAGGAGTGCTCTAAAACTGGAACTACAGAGGAATCGATTGCAAACGCCTCTAAGATAGGATTTAAAACAAATTTGTCAGCAATAAATCCGTTAAAGCCTGAGGAAAAAGTGCCTGTTTTTTTTGCAAATTTTGTTTTGATGGATTATGGTTTTGGAGCTGTATTTGGGTGTCCTGCTCACGACCAAAGAGATTTTGATTTTGCAAAAAAATATGATCTAGAAATAAAAACTGTTGTGAAACCTAGTGAATGTAAAGATACTTTCCAAGTAAATAAAGAAGCTTATTCAGGGCCTGGAACGCTTATAAATTCAAAATTTCTTAATGGCTTAAAAGTGCCAGAGCAATCAATTAATAAGACTATTGAAATTCTTGAAAAAAAAAAATTAGGGAAAAAGAAAATAAATTATAGATTAAAAGATTGGGGTATTTCTCGGCAAAGGTATTGGGGCTGTCCTATACCGATTGCATATGATGATGATGATAATATTATTGAAATTCCTGAAGAACAATTACCAGTAAAGCTACCAGAAAATATTAATTTAAAGACAAAGGGAAATCCACTAGATGAAAGTAATAAATGGAAGAATATTAAAATTGATGGAAAAAAATATACTAGAGAGACTGATACTCTTGATACCTTCGTAGACTCATCTTGGTATTTCCTGAGGTTTTGTTCACCAAAGGAACAAAATAAACCTTTTAATAAATCAGACATAGATTATTGGATGCCAGTAGACCAATATATTGGTGGAGTAGAACACGCAATCTTACACCTCCTATATTCTAGATTTTTTATGAGGGCTATAGGTTTTAAAAACAAAGAAATAAAAATTAAAGAGCCGTTTAAAGGTCTATTTACACAAGGAATGGTCTGTCATAAAACATTTAAAAATGATGAAAATAATTGGCTTAGTCCAGAAGAGGTGTTTTCTGAGAATGGAAAAGATTTTTTTGAAAAAAAAAATAAGATTAATAAAGTCACTGTTGGCCCCTCAGAATCAATGTCTAAATCTAAAAAAAACACTATAGATCCTGAAAATATTATTAACAAATATGGTGCTGATGCAGTAAGATTTTTCATACTTGCAGATAGTCCTCCAGAAAAAGATATACAGTGGTCAGATGAGGGTATGATATCATCTTATAAATTTATTCAGAAATTTTGGACACTTAATCAAGAAGTTTTAGAATTAACCGAAAAAACTTCGGAAAAAAATAATGAAGAAATTAATTATTTTACTAATCAGGTAATAAATAAAGTTAACCAAGCATTAGAAAAATTTAGATATAACGTAATAATAGCTAGTTATCATGAAATATACTCTTATTTTAAAAAAATAATTGAAAATAAAAATAATTTTAAAAATTTAAAATCAAATTTTTCAAAAATTTTATTAATAATGATGCCAGTCTTACCTCATTTGGCTAACGAATGTTATGAGAAGTTAGATAATAGCGATGATATTGAATGGCCTGATATTGAATCAAGATATCTAATAAGAGAAAATAACAATATTGTGATTCAAGTAAATGGCAAAAAAAGAGGTCTTATTTCAATTGAAAAAGATATGACAGAAAATGAAATTACAAATTATATTGAAAATAAAAAGCTCATTGAAAGGTATATAAGTAATGGAAAATTAGTAAAAAAAATTTACATTAAAAATAGACTAATTAATTATATAGTTAAATAATGAAAAAATTAATATTAATAGTGATATTTGTTTTAACCCAATGTGGTTACCAACCTATTCATTTAAATAATAATTCAAAAAATTTTGAATTCAATAAAATTACCTATCAAGGAAACTCAAAAATAAATAAAAAAATAATTAATGTATTGTCACTTAAAGAAAATCGCTCGGATAAAAATCTAAATGATTTATCACTAAAAAGTTATTATGAAATTAAAGAAACAAAAAAAAATTCAAAAGGACGTGTTGTATCTTATCGATCAAAAATTAATCTTAATCTTATTATAAAAAACAACAATCAAGTTATCGCAAACAAAGATTTTGTAAGAGAGTTTTCATACAATACTAAAGATAACAAATTTGATTTAATCCAATATCAAAATGAAATTAAGAAAAATCTTATCGATGAAATTATAGAGGATATAATTTTATTTATGAATATATAAAATGATTGTAAAATACTTTAATTTAGGCAAAAACTTCAATACAGAGATAAATATATATCTTCTATATGGATCAAACATTGGCTTAATTGAAGATACAATAAATAAAATATTAAAACCTAAATTTTCATCCAATATTTTTAACTATGATGAAAATGAAATACTAAATAACATAGATGATTTTAAAGAAGGGATTTTAAGTAAATCATTTTTTGATAATGAAAAGTTGATAATAATAAATAGGGCTACTGATAAAATTCTTAAAATAATAGAAGAAATAAATGAAAAAAAGTTGAGTGACTTAAAAATCATACTAAAATCAGGAGTTTTAGAAAAAAAATCAAAATTGAGAAATTTTTTTGAAAAAGAAAATAAGTTAGTTATAATACCTTTTTATGAAGACAATTACCAATCACTTTTTTCATTAACAACTAATTTTTTAAAAGAAAAAAAAAATAAAATTATCCACACAAAATATAAATTTAATAATCGAAAGATCTAGAGGAAATCGCTTATCTTTAAAAAATGAATTAGAAAAAATCTATAATCTAAGTATTACTAAACAAGTTGTAAATTATAATGAAATTCTTAAACTTTCTAATTTATCTGAAAATTTTAATATTTCAGAATTAGTCGATGAATGTCTTGCTCAAAATAAAAAAAAGACACTGAATATTTTAAATGAAAATAACTCATCAAATGAAGATGATATCATTATTATTAAAAATTTCTTATTTAAACTTAAAAGATTAAAGAGATTAAAAGAAAAATTAAGTGAAAATAATAATTCAGATATTGTTATAACTGAATACAGCCCTCCAATATTTTGGAAAGATAAAGAAATTATAAAAAAACAATTACAATCCCTTTCACTAGAAAAACTAAATAAATTACTTCAAGAAATAACTAATATTGAAAGTTTAATCAAAAAGAATTCACAATCATCTAAAATAATTTTAAATAATTTTATTTTAGAGAATTTAAAGTAGCCTAATAATTAGATTTAATGACTTCGATGATTTTATTTAATTGATCAATTTCTTTATAGGAAAATGTTATAGTACCTCTATTTTTTTTATCATTTTTTATAATCACATTAAGACCAATTTTTTCTGAGATTTTGTTTTCTAAATCTACAATATTTGGATCTTTAAGATATTTATTGCCTCTTTTTTTAGTTTTAAAAATTTTGACAAAGTTTTCTGCTTGTCTTACTGACAATTTTCTCTCTAAAATTTTATTAGCTACGAAACTAGCATTTTCTAGTCCTACTAAAATTTTAGCATGACCAGATGTGATTTTTTTTTCTTCAACTAATTTAATTACATCACTAGGTAAAGTTAATAATCTTAAACAATTGGTAATATAACTCCTGCTTTTACCTATGAATTTAGAAACCTTTTCTTGATCATAAGAAAATTCATCTATCAATCTTTTATAGCCTTGTGCTTCCTCTAAAGGATTTAGATCGTGTCTCTGTACGTTTTCAACAATTGCAAATTCTAGAGATTTAAGATCATCAGCGTCTGTAACAACTACAGGAATTTCATGAAGTCCTGCTTTTCGTGCCGCCAGCCATCTTCTTTCTCCAGCTATAATCTCATATTTAGAATTGTTCGTATTAGATTTTCTAACTATAATTGGCTGAATAAC
>MDTB01131430.1_pt1 | contig 37640 bp, 40 predicted proteins | sample 811161 | NCBI WGS metagenome assembly MDTB01 (sample SAMN05326650, study PRJNA326480) | marine metagenome | isolation source: seawater | place: Mediterranean Sea | collected 2009 | reverse complement strand
AGTTTTAAAATCTTTGTCCTTTAAAATACCTATACATGTTCCACCACCAAGAGCTACCCCTTTAGCTATAGCTTCCATCACACCTTCGCCTCCACCGCAAAAAACAAGCCAATTTTTTTGGGCCATTATTTTACCAATTTCAACGGTGTCATTATAAATTTCATCAGTTATAAATCTTCCTCCAAACACAGCAATTCTTGCGTCAAATTTCATTATGGCTCCAATCTTCCCATTGTTCTTGGGAAAGGAATAGTTTGTCTAACATGATCTATTCCACAAACCCATGAAACAGTTCTTTCTAAACCAAGTCCAAAACCAGAATGAGTCACAGACCCATACTTTCTTAAATCTAAATACCATTTAAATGCACTTACTGGCAGTCCATGGTCTTTAATACGGCTAATAAGAGTATCGTGATCGTCTTCTCTTTGGCCTCCACCTACAATCTCTCCATATCCTTCTGGAGCTATTACATCAACCCCCAGAGCTAATTTTTCAGAAGCATCTCTTTTCATATAAAAAGCTTTTGTACTATGAGGCCAACTATGAATCATTACTGGGCAATCATATTTTGAGGCAATTAGCTCTTCATCTGGAGAACCAAAATCGCTACCATATTCAAATTTATGACCATTATCATTGAGAATTTTTACCGCCTCATCATAAGTAATTCTTGGAAAAGGTGACTTAATTTTTTCTAGTAAAGAGATATCCCTTTTTAAAATTTTTAATTCATCTTTACAATTATTTAAACTTTCTGAAACTATGTAAGTTATGAATTCTTCAATTAGATCCATGTTTTGATCTAAATCATAAAAAGCCATTTCAGGTTCTACCATCCAAAATTCAGTTAAATGTTTTCTTGTTTTTGACTTTTCTGCTCTAAAACAAGGGCCAAAACAATAAGTTTTTCCGAAAGCCATTGCTCCAGCTTCTTGGTATAATTGTCCACTTTGAGTTAAATAAGCGGATCGATTGAAATAATCAGTTTCAAATAAGGTTGTTGTTCCTTCGACTGCATTTCCAGTAAACATCGGAGAGTCAATTAAAACGAAATCTCTTTCATCAAAAAAATTTCTTATAGATCTAATAATATTTTGTCGAATTTTCATTATTGCAAACTGTTTTTTTGAACGTAACCAAAGATGTCTATTATCCATTAGAAAACTAACACCATGATCTTTAAGGGCAATAGGGTACTCTTCAGCAATTTGAATAACTTTCATATCTTTTACAAGCAGCTCTACACCCAAATCAGAGCGGGAATCTTCCTGAACAATTCCAGAAATCTTGATTGATGATTCTTGAGTCAAGGATGAATTAAAATCAAAAACTTCTGGACTAACATCGTTACTTGTTACTACGCATTGTACAAATCCGGTACCGTCCCTGACAATAGCAAACCAGATTTTACCAATAGATCTCATATTGTAAATCCATCCGTTTAATTGAACTTCTTTACCAACAAAATTTTTTAATTTATTTATTGCTACATTTTTCATTTATTTTACCATGTTGAAAGGATTGAATTTACAATATCTGATGCAATTTTGTTAATAGCAATGTTAATCGCCAGCTCCCTTGAATCGCCAAATTCATCATCATCGTTTTCGTCAAGAAGTCCATCGTTATCATTATCTATTCCATCTGATGAAGGATCATTATTTATACTATATGTTCCAAAACCTGAAAAAGTTTTTTCAACTAAATTTCTATCATTTTCATTGTCTGTCCATAAAATGCTTACAGATAAGGAAAATCTATATTCGTCAACTTGTTCATTACTATCAAATGAGAATGGGCCATCTGAAACCGCAGTTATAATTCCAGTAATAGAACTATCACTATCTTCAAAATTTGTGATTTTTAAAATATTTTGAGATGCTATCTCTTGTGTTATTTTTGAAGTCAGATTCTCAGAAAGTTCAAACTCGGCTGTATCATTTTGAAAAAGTGGAATATTAACATTGCTAATATTGGCAGGAATTGATCCTGCCATAGAGTAATAACTACAACCAACAAGTAAAAGTAGACAAGAAAAATTAACTATCTTTTTTAATCTTCTTTTCAATACCATAATCATTAATTTTCCTATATAAAGTTCTTTCGCTCATATCCAAAGATTTTGCTGAAGCTCTCCTATTGTTATTAAAATGCTCCAGTGTTCTTATAATCATTTCTTTTTCTAAATCCTTAGTATTAAATGCTCCAATTACTTCTCCTTTAATGAGATTATCATCGTGATTAACAATTTCATTGCTATGAATAGTAGAATCAAATGACTGATTAATACTTCTTGTAGAATTTAAATCAGAAAAACTAGATTCCTTCATCATTAATTTCAAATCCTCGATATCTTGCCTTAAAAACAGTAATTGCCTCAGAATTAATTCTCTTTCTGCTTGGTCTGGGTCGCGATTTACAACAACAGGTAATGATTCATTAGGCTGATTATCATGAAGCATTTCTCCTGCTAATTGATTAACAACCATTTCAGCCGTAATTCTTTCACCTTTTTGTAAAATAAGGATACTTTCAACAAAATTTCTGAGTTCTCTTACATTTCCAGGCCAATGATAATTATGCATTTCTTTAATTGATTCTGGGGTAAAACCCTTATACTTAATATTATTAGACCTACTGAATTGTAAAGCAAATCTATCAACTAAGAGTCTTATATCATTCTTTCTTTGTCTTAGAGGGGGAATATTGATAGTTACCGTCTTAAGCCTGTAATATAAATCTTGCCTAAATTTTCCTTCCTTTACCAGTTTTGCTAAGTCTTTATTAGTTGCTGCAAGTACGCGAACATCTGTTTTTTTAGTAACTGAATCTCCAACTTTCATAAATTCTCCAGACTCTAATACTCTTAAAACTTTAACCTGCGTTTCTAATGGCATGTCTCCAATTTCATCAAGGAAAATAGTTCCCTTGTTTGCAGTTTCAAAATATCCTTTTCTAGAATCGCTTGCATCTGTATATGCCCCTTTCTTGTGTCCAAAAAGCTCGCTTTCAATTATACCTTCTGGAATTGCTCCACAATTAACAATTACAAGATCGCTTGAGGATCTTTTACTACCAAGATGAAGTGCTTTACATACAAGTTCTTTACCTGTACCAGACTCTCCGTTAATTAGTACAGATATGTCAACATTAGCTACCTGGGAAACCATTTCTAAAACTTGATTAATCCCTTCACTTTCTCCTATTATACCTGCTTTTTGTTTTACTAAATCAATATTCATGTTATCTCCATAAACTATAGTTTAATTTCTTTCTCGAGCTTATTCATTTCGTCACGCAATTTAGCAGCTTTCTCAAATTCTAAATTATCTGCCGCTTGTAACATTTCTTCTCTAATCATTTCAACTACAATTTTTTTATCTTCATTCAAAAATTTATCTGTAGCAATATCTTTTTTAATCTCAATATCACTCTCTTTGTATGACTCTGCGACACGGGTTGCTTGCATAATTTCATCTACCGACTTTTTAACAGTTTTTGGAGTGATTTTATTTTTTTTATTATAATCAAGTTGAATAGATCTTCTTCTATCTGTTTCATCAATTAAATATTGCATAGAATCAGTAATTTTATCTGCATATAATATGACCTTTCCATCAACATGTCGAGCAGCTCTTCCGGAAGTCTGAACCAAGGAACTTTTTGACCTAAGAAATCCTTCTTTATCTGCATCTAATATTGCAACCAAAGATACTTCAGGAAGGTCTAGTCCTTCTCTAAGAAGGTTTATTCCAACTAATACATCAAAATCACCTAACCTTAAATCTCTCAGAATCTTTACTCTTTCAATTGTTTTTACCTCAGAGTGCAAGTACCTTACTCTTAATCCAACAGAGCTTAAATATTCTGATAAATCTTCAGCCATTTTTTTTGTTAGTGTTGTTACTAGACATCTTTCATCTTTTGCAGATCTAATTTTAATTTCTGCTATTAAATCATCAATTTGACCGCTAGATGGCTTAATAATTAATTCCGGGTCTACTAATCCGGTTGGCCTATTAATCAATTCCACAACGGCTCCTTGAGACAAATCTAACTCTCTGTAAGATGGTGTGGCAGAAGCATATACAACCTGATTTTGAAGTGAAGCAAACTCTTCCGATTTTAAGGGTCTATTATCGTATGCAGAAGGGAGTCTAAATCCAAAATCAATTAAATTATCTTTTCTCTTCCTATCTCCACCATACATTGCTTGAATTTGAGGTAATGTGACATGAGATTCATCTATTACAGTTAAGTAATCATCAGGGAAAAAGTCTATTAATGTAAATGGTCTTTCTCCTTCATTTCTTCCGTCAAAATATCTTGAATAATTCTCAATTCCAGAGCAATAACCAATCTCTTCAATCATTTCAATATCAAAATTTGTTCTTTGTCCAATTCTTTGTTCTTCAAGAAATTTTTCATTTTTATTGAAAAATTTTAACCTTTTTTTAAGGTCTTTTCTAATTTTCTTAATTACAGAATCATTTTTTTCTTTGTCAGAAATAAAATGTCTAGCAGGGTATAAATAAAACTCTTCATGCTCTTTGTATTCTTCACCTGTCAGAGGATCAAAAGAAACTATTGTCTGAATACAATTATCAAAAATATCGACCCTTATTGCTTTATCTTCATAAGCAGGATAAATTTCAAAGATATCTCCTAAAATTCTAAAATTACATCTTTCTAGAACTTGATCATTTCTTTGATAATAAATATCAACAAGAAATTCAGTAAGACTACTTCTACTGATTTCAAAATCTAACTTTAGATGTACAACTTGCTTTTTCCATTCTTTTGGATTACCAAGACCATAAATACATGAAACAGAGCTGACAACAATAACATCTTTTCTTTGCAGAAGTGAACTAGTTGCTTTTAATCGTAATCGATCAATCTCTTCGTTCATTGAAAAGTCTTTTTCGATGAAAGTATCCGTAACTGGCATATATGATTCAGGCTGATAATAATCATAATAGCTTATAAAATACTCAACAGCATTATTAGGAAATAAATTTTTGAATTCTCCATAAAGTTGGGCAGCCAGAGTTTTGTTATGAGAAATAATTAATGTTGGCTTTTGAACCTCTTCTATTACTTTAGCCATTGTATAAGTTTTACCTGATCCAGTAACTCCTAATAAGGTTTGATGATCGGATCCATTTCGTAGCCCCTCTGTTAATTCAGATATTGCTGATGGTTGATCTCCAGCTGGAGAAAATTTTGATTTTACCTTAAAGTCTGCCATATTGACTAATAATATAGTATTTATGAACGATAAAGCAAATTAAAATGTATGTCAATTAGTTCTATAATTTTAATCTATACTAAGAAAAAATCTTAAATAATCTAAAAAACTTAATAACAATAATATTGCAGATATATTTAGTAAAAAAGGAGTAACAAAAAAAACACTATCAATTCTTAATGCAAATATGCACAATACAGCTCCTAAGAAACATACTCCCACTTTTCCTAAAATATTAGATCCATAAACTGTTTTTATTCTTGGTAAATACCATAAAGATAAAAGTAGGATCATTAGTTGTCTTAAAAAATAAAAAATTGTAAACCAGTTTGAGATATATCCTTCTTTATTAAAAAGTATTATAAATGCAAAAAGAGTAATTCCATCAGCTATGGGATCTAGCGTCTTACCTAGCTCAGATTTTTGATCAAGAACCCTTGCCGCAATTCCATCCAGAAAATCAGTAAGCAAAGAAATTATTAGAATAATCAAAAAATAATTCTGCATTCCATTTTTGAATGTGAAAATCATTGGAGCAATTAAAAAAAATCTCGAAATAGTTATTAGGTTTGGTACTAGTAATATATCTTTAAATTTGAAAAGCTTACTCATAAAAGATCCATTATTTTTTTTGAAGAACCTTTATGCCTAATAACATAATTCACAGCATTTTTAGAACAATTTTTATAGAAATTTATTTCACATAAATCTAAAATATTTTTAATTAGCTTTTTGTAAGAATTAACTGAAAAGCCAGCATTCACAGCTTTTAAGGATACTGCATCTAATTTATTTGAATTTTGATAATTAGGACCAAAAATTACAGGATTTCCAGTTGCTGCAGGTTCTGCTACATTATGAATACCATCTTTTGAAAATCCTCCTCCAACATAAGCTAAAAAAGTTTGACAGTATAATTTGGATAGAAAACCAACCTTGTTGACTATTATAACTCTTTCATCAAAATTAAATATATTACAATATGAATCAATAACTTTGAAAGATATAGAATTCATTTTTAATAAAGAGGAATAAAAAGAAATATTTTTATGATTTACTTCATGTGGTACTATAATAATCTTACCTTTTTTTATTTTTTTTAAGTATTCAAAAATACCAGGAAATAAAATATTGTTATCTTCTTTTCGGATACTTGCCAGCACTAAAGCTTTATTTTTGAATCTATCTTCAAGCACAACTGACTCATTTGAAATATTTTTTAAAATTCTGTCTAATCTTGGATTTCCCGAAAAAAATACTTTTGAAGATTTAGATTTTTCAGCAATGTATTCTTGATCATTTTTGGTAATCGTAAAAATATAATCAAACATATTAAAGAATATATTTTGATATAAGTTTTTTAAAAAAGAATTAAAATCTTTACCATCATTTAGTCGCGCAGAGGTCAATATCAATTGAATTTTTTTTTGAGAAGAGAAATACATAAAATTAGGCCAAAAATCATTTGATGTAAAAAATATTTTGTCTGGATTGACAATTTTTAAAGCTCGCAAAATAGTAATTGGAAAATCAAAAGGAAGATAGACCTTACAATCAATATTTTCACTATTTACATTATTGAACCCTGATGGTGAAAAGAAAGAAACAACTATACCAGTATTTTTATCTTTTTTTAATGAATCTATTAAGGTTTCAATCTGTTGAAACTCTCCATGCGAAGCGACATGAAACCAATATTTTTTCTTAAAAGTACCTAAATTAAATTTCTTTAATCGGCTAAGTGATTTGAACCTTCCAGCAATACCTTGTTTGATTTTTTTATTGAAAGGATAAAGTAAAAAAACAAAAAAAATAATTGGATAGATTAAAATATTATAAAATATTAAAAAAATTATTTTCACATCAATTTCCTCTATTAAATTCTACAGCTATTTCATTAATATTTATTCCTGTTAAACAATATTGCTCTTTTCTGACACAAGGTCTTTTCCCATTTTGTGAACAAGGTCTACACCAAAGATTCTCTTTCTCAAATATTTTGGAGCTTGGATGATTTATACTAGCACCAGTTTCTTTAGAAGTCGGACCCAAAATCATTGATACAGGAGTATTTAAAGCCTCTGAAGCGTGCAAAAGACCAGTATCGCTCCCAAATGTATGTTCTGACATTGCTAGAATGCTCATTGCCATTCTTAGTGATGTTTTATCCTTCAAATTAATAATATTAACGCCAGTTTTTATTTTATCGCAAATTGTGTCATTTTTAGAACCAAGAAGGATAATTTTATAATCAAATTTTTGGTCAAGCGAATCAATTAGTTCATTATATTTCTTTACTGGAAGCTGTTTTTGTTTCCAAGCTGCTCCAGGAACAATACATATAAATTTTTGGTATATTCCTTCATTTTTTAAAAATAATTTTGCTTCATCAAGTTCTTCTTTTGAGACATAAAGACATGTTCTCGGTAATGTTTTAATACCCTTTAAAATTGTGTGATACATTTTAATATGACTGAAGTCTTTTTTGAAAAAATTTAATTTTAAATTGAATAATATAAATCTTTTTAATCTTGGTTTTTTAATTTGAAAAAAAGTATTTCTTTTAAAGAAAAAAGATAAAATTTTTGATCTAAATACATTATGGATATCAAATATTTTAAAATAATTTTGATTTTTAAGGTGTTTTCCTAAATTTATTAAACCTTTTAATCCTTTAGACTTATCTAATTCAATGATATTATTTATGAGAGGATGATTGTATAATAATGGGGAAAATTCTTTTTTAATTAAAAAGTCAATTGACGAATTTGGATATTTCATTTTAACAGATTCAATGAATGATGTGGCCAGAATAATATCGCCAATCGAGCTCATTCTAATAATTAATATTTTTTTCATATCTATTGATTTTGAAATAGTTTGTTTGCAAACCATGAAACTATAATACTTATCTCATATAAAATTAGCATTGGAATAGACATTATTATCAGACTAATAGGATCAGGCGGTGTAATTATTGCTGAAAGTATAACAGTTACAGCAATTGCTTCTCTTCTATAATTTTTTAAAAACTTTGGATCGATTAAGCCAATAGATGAAAATAAGAATGATGCTACGGGAAGTTCAAATATAAGACCAGCACCAATCATAAGTGATAAGACAAAACTAAAATAATAATTAATTGAAAAATTATTTTGGATATCAGACGTTATCATTGAAGCAAAAAAGTCTAAAGAGAATGGTAATATTACTTTATATGCAAATAAACCGCCTAAAATAAAACATGAAAAGGCAGTTAAAATTAAAGGAAGTAAAATCTTTTTTTCTTTGTCATATAATCCAGGAGACAAAAATTTCCATATTTGTATAGTTATTACAGGAATGGATAAGATTATTCCCCCAATTATTGCAAGATTCCACTTTAAAAGAAACATTCCCTGGATTGTTAACACTTGTAAATTTAAATCAGAATTTATTTGTAAGGCTGGCTGTATTAAAATATTTACTAAGTAGTTTGCAAAATTAAAAGTTAAAATCGACATCAACACTACAGATCCTAAGGATTTTAGTATTCTCCATCTCAATTCCTCTAAATGGTCCACTATAGTCATATCTTGTTCAGTCATCTTTTATCCTTAATTTCATCAACAAGTTCATAAGGAGATTTCATTTTGATTGAAGATTTATCAATTTTTTCTATTAAAGATAATCTATTTTTATTCCAAAAATTTTTTAAAATATCTTTTTCAATTATTGTTTTAATTCTTCTATTATATCTTACTACTTGTTTACTTTGAATATCTTCATTTTCTTTCATGGAATTGTAATATTTAATAATTGCATCTGCAAAAAGATCTATACCTTCTTCAGTTTTACAACTTGTCTTAAAAATTGGGATTTTTTTAATATTTTTTTTAGTTGAAGAAATAATATTATTTATTGATTTAACCAATAAATTAGAATCTTTTCTATCGGCTTTGTTAACGACAAATATATCAGCAAGCTCTAAAATGCCAGCTTTTAATAATTGAATTTCATCTCCTGATTCAGGAACAAAAACTAATGTAGTTAAGTCCGTAATTTCGGAAACGCTATATTCAGATTGACCAACTCCAACCGTTTCAATAAAAATTATATTTTTGCCACTAAATGCTAAAATATCACTAAAGTCTTCAGCTAATTCAGTCACTCCTCCTAGCTCTGCTCTAGATCCCATACTTCTCACAAAAACATTTTCATCATTGACTGCATTATTAATTCGCACCCTGTCACCCAAAAAAGATCCTCCAGTTATTGGACTTGATGGGTCTATTGCAATAACACCAACTGATAAACCTGCTTTACGAATTAAAGGTATCAATTTATTCATTAGAGAACTTTTTCCTGCTCCTGGAGGTCCTGTAATTCCAATTTTAAGTGACTCATGAGATTCTTTAAAAATATATTTCGAGACCTGCTTTCTAGTAAAAATATTGTTTTCAATTCCAAACATTAACTCTGAAATAGATATAAAATCATTTTTCTTAGCTTTATCTGCAATCTCTTTAAGCTTTTTTGACGACATAATGTAATTTAAACGATAAAATTTAAAACAATAATCAAATTAGAAAATTATTGACATCTATTCCTTAATAGAATAAGTTGCATTCACATTTTATGGATAGACATAAACAACAAATCAAAAGAGACAGACAAGATTTAAAGAAAAGAGCAATTAACTCTCAAAATAAGTCTAAAATGCGTACACTAATTAAGAGTGTCTTGACTGCCGATTCAAAAAAATCTGCCGATGAGCACTACAATAGTGCTGTTTCATTCATCGATAAAATGGCTAGCAAGAATATTATTCATAAAAATAATGCTGCCAGACAAAAATCGAAGATTACAAATCACCTAAATTCTTTAAGTAAATAATTACTTATCGTGTCCCTGATAATTTGGGGCTTCCTTAATTATACTAACCTCATGTGGATGGCTTTCTTTAACACCTGCAGACGAAATTTCAATAAATTTCTTATTTTTATAGAAAGATTTTAAATTTTTGGATCCACAATATCCCATTGAAGATTTTAAACCTCCTATCAGTTGAAATATTGCATTATTAACTGGTCCTCTAAAAGGTACCATACCTTCAATGCCTTCGGGTACAAGTTTTAATTCATCTTTTTCTTGTTGAAAGTACCTTTCACCGCCGCCTTCTTTCATTGCAGCTAAAGAACCCATTCCTCTATATGATTTGTAACGTCTTCCTTCATAAACAATTGTTTCTCCAGGGCTTTCATCCATTCCTGCAAGCATTCCACCAAGCATAACGACATTTGCTCCGGCAGCAAGTGATTTTGCAACATCGCCACTATACCTGATTCCACCATCCGCAATTATGGGTGTTTGATATTTTAATCCAATCTCAGCACAATCAATGACAGCAGATAATTGAGGAACGCCTACTCCTGCTATAATCCTTGTAGTACAACTTGATCCAGCACCAATACCAATTTTAACACAATCAGCCCCTGATTTAATTAAATCTTCTGTAGCCTCCGGAGTTGCAACATTTCCTGCAATTAAATCTAAACTTGGAAATTCACTTTTAATTTCTTTTACTAAATCTAAAACAAACTGTGAATGGCCGTGAGCAGTATCTATTACAATTGCATCGACACTTACATTCACTAGTGCTGATATTCTTTCTTTCCAATCATCTCTTACGCTGATTGCAGCAGCTACTCTCAATCTTCCATTCTTGTCTTTTGTTGAGTTAGGAAATTCTTCTTTTTTTGTTAAATCTTTTACAGTTATTAATCCATCAAGATTTTTATTGCTATCAACAACTAGTAATCTTTCGATACGATGTTTTTGAAGAATTTTTTTAGCCTCATCATTACTAGTTTCAGAATTAACAGTAACTAAGTTTTTTGAAGTCATTCTATCTTTAACTAAAGTATCTAAATCAGATTCAAAACGAATATCTCTTTTTGTTATTATTCCAACTAATTTATCCCCACATAATACAGGCAAACCACCAATAGAATATTGCTCCATAAGCTGTCTAGCATCTCTCACTGTCTTATTTTCATCTAATGTTATTGGGTTTCTAATCATACCACTTTCGTATCTTTTTACTTTATCAACCATAAGTGCTTGTTTTTCAATAGTTAAATTTTTGTGGATTACACCAATTCCCCCTTGCCTTGCTAAAGCTATTGCCATTTCAGATTCTGTTACAGTATCCATTGCTGCGCTCATAACGGGAATATTTAAAGAAATTTTCTTTGTTAATTGAGTTGAACAATCAACTTCCTTAGGCAAAATTGATGATTTTCTTGGAACCAATAGAACGTCATCAAATGTTAATTTTTTTTCAATTTTATTTGACATAATTTTCTCCGGACGCAAAAAGTTGGATTATTTGTATGGTTAACTTTTTTGAGTAAAAAGTTTTTGTTAAGGTCAACATTGGACAATTTAATAAAAAAGATAAAAAAAACCAGTAGATAATTAAGCTATATCTAGCTTTAACCAGTTGTACTTGGTTTGGTAGACTGAAAAGTAGTATAAATTGAAAAATAAAAAGTACCCAAGGCCTATAAATCCAAACCAAAGCTCTTTAGTGGATATAAAAATAAATAAAATTAATAAAAGGTACTTTTGACAAAACGAAGTCATTTCTTTTGTTCTTAAAAAAAATGAAATTAATAAAATTGGTAGATAGATTACCGCAGAAGTTGCCATCACTGGCTCGTTCATATTTATCGAAAAAATCATTGTGAAAACTGTTAAGCTAAAACAAATAGTTTTGCTCATTAAGCTATTTGATCTATAAACAATGTATAAGACTGTTAACATCAAAAATAAACCTAACATCATTTTACCAAAAAATATTACATTGATAAATGAAAATATGACTAGAAATAATAAAAAATTTGTCTGAAAATCTGTTTTGACTAGGCGAAAAGGTCCAAAAAAATCATATTTTCTCATTAACCATAATAGTAAAGTAGAATGAAAAACTATAATTATTACACCAATTAAGTCTTCTCTTATTAAAGAAAATAAATAGTTATTATTCAAATCAATATTTAATACTCTAAAAATTTTTATATCGAATGATTTAACGAGATAATGCTGGAAAGCAAACATACACCACATTGGAAAAAAAATTTCTATTCTTTCAATAACATCTTTATTCAAGGATTTAAATAATTTTTCAAGTGAATTAAATTGCTTAGAACCAACAGGAAAAATTCTTCTAATCATAATATTTTAAATCCAGCCGATTGAATATAAAAAAACAAGAAAAATTAAAATTGGACAGATATATTTTATTGTAAATCTAAAGAAGGACCTGAATTTCTTATTTTCAAAAATACTATTACCAAAATATATTGAATTAGATTCTCCAATTAATAAGTTTCTCACTACTTCATCTATTCCCCAAACATAACCAGCAAATACAGCTAGGAAGAATCCTCCAAATGGCAATAAAACATTAGATGCTAAATAATCTGCAATATCAAAAAATGTTAGGGCTTTATCTTGAAAACTAAAGGTATAATCTGATAATAAATTAAATGATAACGCACAAGGAATAGCTGCCAAATAAACTAAAGAAGCCATTAATAGAACCGCCTTTTTTCTTGAATATTTTTTTTCATCAACTAAATAAGCAACGCTTACCTCCAAAATAGATATGCCTGATGTAATTGCAGCAATTGATAGTAATAAAAAGAAGAGAAATGCAAAAAAATAGCCTCCAACAAGATCTGATAATAATGGGGGGAGAACATGAAAGACTAGTCCAGGACCTGCAGTTGGATCATAACCTGATGAAAAAACCACTGTAAAAATTGCAACACCTGCAAAAATTGCTATCACTGTGTCTAGGAATGCAACTAAATATGATGCATTGACAATATCATCTTTATCAGACAAATAGCTTCCATATGTCATCATTGCTCCCATTCCAAGACTCAAAGTAAAAAATGCATGACCCAATGCTAGTAAAATTGTTTGACCGTTTATTTTGGTCCAGTCAGGTTGAAAAAGAAAAGATACTCCCTTATTAGCATCCGGTAAAATTAATCCTTGAATAACTAAGATTAGAAGAATTACAAGTAAGATAGGCATAAGAAATTTGCTAGCTTTTTCAAGACCTGCTCGAACCCCTGAAAGCAAAATTAATACTACAATGGATAAAAATAAAGTGTGATACCCTAGAACCCATAAAGGATTACTATTTCTTAAATTAAAAAAATCTCCTGCAGATGAAGGATCATTAAAAGCAGCAGTATTGAATGTTCCTATCAAAGCTTCGTAGGTATAAGCTAATGACCAGCCTCCAACAACGCTATAAAATGAAAGAATAGTAAAACTAGCAAATACTCCTAATGCACCAACATACTTCCAAAAATTATTATCGGTTAATGTTTTAAAAGCTCCAACAGGATTCTTTTTAGTGGCTCTTCCGAGCAAAATTTCAATATTCAAAATGGGTAAACCAATTAATAAAATACAAATCAAATAAATAAATAAAAAAGCTGCTCCACCATTTTCACCTGCTATGTAAGGAAATTTCCATATATTTCCAAGACCAACTGCTGAACCTGCAGCAGCTAAAATGAAACTTGCTTTAGAACTCCATTGTTCTCTATTATTTTCCTTCGCTAGTGCCATTCTTTCCCTCTGTCTTTTTAGGATTACTTTTTTCAACTATTTCATCAAAATTGTCTAAATGAGACTCGACAACCGCATCTAAGATTCCATAAAAATACAAACCAATTGCTATCCAAGCAAAACGATTTCTCTCTCTTAGATAATAATCTTGAGATTTAGCATCAGTTTCGGTGTAATCTTTGTATTTTTTTCTATTTTCATTAAAGCTCCATAAAGAAAAAATTTCGGCAGCAATTAACGAATAACCTTTTATTTTTTGGTCATTATAAATTTGACCCATTCCAGGAAATGTAAGAGCTTTTTTTAATGCAATTTGCGGATTTTTTGCCTGCTCCTCTAAAGTTCTAAAATCTATCTTCTGCTGAGCTGGTGATACTGATAGAAAAAAAATAAGATAGATTGAGCTAAAAATTATTATCCTAAACATTCAACTTCTACGTTAGCGCCCATAGGAAGCCCTACAACTTGTATAGTTGATCTTGCAGGATATGGCTCTGTTAGTCTTTTTTCTATTTCAGCATTTACTAGCGGCGTAATTGATAAATCCGTTAAGAAAACAAGAAACTTCTTAACATCGTTTATTGTTTTTTCATTATCAGATAATACTGCATCCAAATTATTAAATACCTGGATTACTTCTACTTCTATTGAACTGTTATTAAGGTTTCCTGTAGCAGGATCAATTGGAATTTGCCCTGACGTTATCCAACCTCCGGAAGATAGTTCTCTAAACATTGTATATGGTCCAACAGGGCTAGGTGATTTAAATTTTGACATTATAACTCCTTATGTTAGTTAAATCGGAGAAGAGTGATGAACCTTTATTTTTAAAGAATCATTATTTTCAGTAAACACAAATGTAAAAGCCACTGAAATAATTTCTTCCTCATTGATAGGTTTTAGCTTAAAAATACCCATCGCAATTATTAGTTCATTTTCTTCTAAAATATTTAGTTCATCAATTAATATTTGTTCCCAAGGTTTTAAAGCAAAACCATGATCTTCTTTAATACTACCACCTATAAAATACGATAAAGCCTTATCTCTGGAATTTCTAAAAATAACCTCTTTTGTAAAAGTAGGCTTAAATAATACTGATTCACTATCAAAAGCATAGTGAGCCTCGATAAACTCTTCAGCATATTCTTTATATTCTATATTTAAAAGATAGGCTTTACCAATTCTAATTATTCCATCTTTCCATGAATTAAGAAAATTATTAATTTTATTTGACTCAATCATTTAAATGAATCCTCATACTTTTTTTCTAAAAATCTTTTAATAAGTTGTCTAGATATAAGATTAAGTTCTTCAGGATGAATGTAAGGAATACCGGCCATTGCAAAATCTTCTTTTCCACCACCTCCACCATTGAGCTCGGAAGATAAAAATTTAACTAATTCTCCTGCGTGAAGAGATTTGGTAATGAGGTCACCAGAAATTCCAACTGAAATTGTTATCTTATTATCAATTTCAGTGAACAAAAATATTATTGCCGAACGTACTTTGTTTTTAATTCTTTTGCTTAAAGTTTTTAAATCTGAAGCATCTCCAAGCTCAACTTTACTAAACAATAATTCAATGCCGTCAAAATCCATAATAGGATATTTAATTATTGAATCAATATCTACGCTATTAAGTAAAATGGATTGGCTTTGCTTTTCTTCTTCTTTTTTCTGTTCAGCTTCTTTTAACAATTCTAATTCATCTGATTTTTCCTTCAAATACAAATCAACATGATTGCTAGTAATAGCATGTATTCTTCGAATTCCAGAAGAAATAGCTTTGTCATGCTTAATTTTAAATTTACTTATTTTACCTGTACTTGAAACATGAGTTCCACCACATAATTCTTTAGAAAATTTCCCCATTGTAACAACTCTGACTTTATCACCATATTTTTCACCGAATAAAGCAGTAGCACCCTCTTTTTTAGCCTCCTCTAAGCTTTTAATGCTTGTTTTAACTGTAATATTTTCACCAATTTTCTGATTTACAATTAGTTCTATTTCGTCTAATTCTTTTGAGGAAATTTTATTTGGATGAGTAATATCAAACCTTAAATATTCAGGATGAACTAAAGATCCTGCTTGATTTACGTGGCTACCTAAAACATCTTTTAATGATTGATGTAGTATGTGTGTAGCTGTGTGATTCGCCATTATGCTATTCCTTTTGTCAGAATCTACAATACATTCTACAGAGAGTTCATTGCCTATAGATCCTTTCGATAATTTGCATATATGCAAAATATAATCTCCATTTTTTTGAGTATCATTTACCCTAGCTAAAAAATCATCATTCTTAATTATACCACTGTCACCGATTTGACCTCCAGATTCAGAATAAAATGGCGTATTTTCTAAAACAATAATTAATTTATCTTCACTGTCAGCATGATTAATTATTTTTGATGAAATACTTTCATTTTCATAACCTACAAAAATCGAATGATTACTATTAGTTTCTAAATTCCATTTTAAATCGCCATTGTTCATTTCAAATTTTTGACCAGTTTTAGCTAGCTTTTTTTGCTTTTTCATCTCGAAGTCAAAACCATTTACATCTACGGTCATCTTTCTCTCCTCTGCCATAAGCTGAGTTAAATCAAGAGGAAATCCGTAAGTATCATAAAGTTTAAATGCATCTTTTCCAGCAATTTCAGATCCCGATTTACCGCTAATAATTTTTTCAAATTGAACAAGTCCATTCTCTAATGTTCTTAAAAATGATTGCTCCTCAGATAGAATAGTTTGCTCAATATATTTTTGCTTTTCTTTAAGCTCTGGGTAATGAGAAGACATCGTTGAAACTACTGAATCAACTAACTTGAATAAAATAGGTTCTTTAATTTCTAAATTCATTGCAAATTTTGATCCTCTTCTCAACACTCTTCTAGCAACATACCCTCTTCCATCGTTTGAAGGAATTACCCCATCAGCAATAGCAAAAGATAACATACGTATATGATCACAAATCACATTATATGTAACTTCAAAATCTTTATAACTTGTTCCTGAAAATTTTTCTAAATCTTTGATTGTTGCTGAAAAAAGATCTGTTTCATAATTAGAATCTTTGCCTTGAAGGACTGAACAAATTCTTTCTAAGCCAGCTCCTGTATCTACATGTTTTTTTGGAAGGTCTTCCATTGTTCCATCTTTTAATCTATTAAATTGTATGAATACGAGATTCCATAACTCCCAATATTCAGGAGAATGGTTAACCATTTCAGCTTTTTGATTATTATTATCTTTTCCAACATAATAATGTATCTCAGAACATGGACCACATGGTCCTGTTTCAGCCATTTCCCAAAAATTATCTTTGGCTCCAGACTTTATAATTCTTTCAGGATTAATATCTGTATAATCTTTCCATATATTATATGCTTCATCATCTTCCTCAAAAACAGTAACCCATAATTTAGATTTATCAAGCTTCCATACTTCTGTAAAAAGCTCCCAAGACCATTGGATAGCTTCTTTTTTGTAATAATCGCCAAATGACCAATTACCCAACATTTCAAAGAAAGTATGATGAAATCCATCTCTACCAACCTCTTCTAAGTCGTTATGCTTTCCACTTACGCGAATACATTTTTGACTATTAACTAGCCGAAGGTTTGTTGGTTGTTGAGTATTCAAAAAGATTGGCTTGAATTGATTCATGCCGGCGTTGGTAAACAATAGGGACTTATCTCCGATTGGTAATACAGGTGCACTTGCAACCCGTTTATGGTTTTTGCTTTCAAAAAAACTAATAAATGATTCTCTTATATGTGAACTTTTCATTGATAAAATTGTTTCATATGAATCTAAACAAATAATATATTCATTAAGTGAAAAATAATCTAATACTAACTGTTTTATTTTTATTTTTTTGTAGTCCGATTTTGTCTCAAAATCAAACTATTAATAAGCTTAATATAGAATCTAAAAATAATGGAACAGTCATTTTGCTTGATTCGAATAAAAAATTTAATCTTGATAATATAACTGCATGGTATTCCTCTGAATGGTTTTATATAACTATTTATGACGCAACATCAGACAGTTTAACAATATCAGACTATAAAAATGATTCATTAAAAAATATAGAAATTTCAAATACTGAAGAATCAACGCAGATAGCAATACAGCTAAATAACAATATTGAATCTTTTGAAATAGATATGCCAAAAAGAAAAAGTATTAAATTTCTTCTCCGAAACAGTCAAATTATCTCTAAAAATAAAATATCTGAAGATTCATCTATCAGTTCACTTGTTATTGACGACAATGATAGTAATGAATTTGAGGTTACTAACAATCAGCAAACTGATATAAGATTCAATAGTGAACTTTTAGTGCTTGTTGGTTTATTAATATCTGGCTCTGATATAACCAATAATACAACATTCTTCCTTGGGTCATTATTGGCTATAATATCAAATCTAATATAGTTTACAATTCTACAAATTTTTCAGTGTATTCTAATAGTTTATTTTTGATTCCTTCTTCATAAATTGAATGACCGGCATCTGGAATAATATGCAAATCTGCTTCAGGCCAGGCTTTATGAAGATCCCAAGCCTGTACTACAGGACATATAATATCATATCTTCCATGAACAATAACCGAAGGAATATTTCTTATCTTATCTATATTTTCGATTAGATAGTTTCCTGTTGGAAACCAACAGTTATTCATAAAATAATGGCATTCAATTCTTGCAAAAGCTTCAGCAAATTTTGCATCACCAAAATCGGAAATAAATTCATCATCTAAAATGAGTCTAACTGAACTTCCTTCCCAAGTACTCCAAGCTTTTGCTGCTTCAATTTTCTTTTCATGGTCATCACTAGTCAGAATTTCATAATATGCACTTAATAAATTGTCTCTTTTATTTTCTGGAATTGGTGCTAAAAAAGATTCCCATTTATCTGGAAAAATATTACTTGCTCCAGATTGATAAAACCAATCAATCTCTTTTTTTCTAACTAAAAATATTCCTCTTAGAATTAGAGCCTTGCAAGATAAGGGATGTTTTTGACTATATGCTAAAGAAAGAGTACTTCCCCAGCTTCCTCCAAAAACTACCCATTTATCAATTTGGAGATGCAATCTAATTCTTTCAATATCTGCAACCAAATCCCAAGTAGTATTTTCTTTCAATTCAGCAAATGGAGTACTTTTACCACAACCGCGCTGATCAAACATAATTATTCGCCATTTTTCAGGATTAAAATACTGTCTGTAGCTTGAACTAATTCCTCCTCCTGGACCACCATGTAAAAATATTACAGGCTTGCCATTTCTATTTCCAGATTCTTCGACAAAAATTGTATGCAAATCTGATACCTTCAAATTAACAGAATTAAAAACTTTAGCCTTAGGATACAATTCCATTATTCAATTTAAATAAAAAAAGCATTTAATATGAATAAAGTTCTTGACGATTATTATGAAATGCGTAATTTTACGTCGATTAATTGCTATGAAAATTGGAATTTTAAAAGAAATCAAAATGAATGAAATGAGAGTGGCCATTGTGCCATCGACAGTTTCTGTCCTTTCAAAAAAAGGATATGAATTTTTCGTACAATCTGATTCTGGATTATCATCAAATTATTCCAACGATGATTTCATAGCTGCTGGAGCTAAAATTGTAAATCAAAATGAAATTTTTGATTGCGATATCATATGTAAAGTAAATGCTCCATCTGATGATGAAATATCAATGCTAAAATCTGGAACGCTTTTCATTTCACTCTTACAGACAATAAAAGAGATTGATTGTGTTAAAGGGCTAGCTAATCAAAAGGTTTCAGCTTTTTCTTTAAATTTACTTCCAAGAACTACGCTTGCCCAGAAAATGGATGTTTTAAGTTCTCAGGCTAATATTGCTGGATACAAAGCTGTTCTTATTGGCGCGAATCATATTGGGAAATATATGCCACTTCTGATGACTGCAGCAGGCACAATTTCTCCTGCTAGAACCCTTGTTATTGGAGCAGGTGTTGCTGGCTTACAAGCAATTGCAACAGCTAAAAGGCTAGGTTCGCAAGTAGAAGCATTTGATGTTAGACCTGAGGTCAAAGAACAGGTTGAAAGTCTTGGAGCAAAATTTGTGGAAGTAGATAGTGATTCAGAAGATGGTGTTGGTTCTGGAGGCTATGCTTCAGAAACAAGCGATGATTACAAAGCTAAACAACAAGAATTGATGAAAGAAAGAGTAAGTAAATCAGATATCGTTATTACAACAGCTCTTATTCCTAATAGACCTGCACCAATGTTGATACCAAAAGATATGGTAGAAACAATGTCTCCAGGATCCGTTATTATGGATTTAGCTGCTGAAAACGGAGGAAATTGTGAGTTAACTTCACCAGATGAAATAGTTAATCATGGTGGTGTTTTAATTGATGGAAATGCAAATATACCAAGCACAATGGCTTTTCATTCGAGCCAGTTATTTTCAAAGAATATTGAAGCTGTAATTGATCACTGCCATAAAGAAGACGGATTTGAGCTTGACAAAGATGATGAAATCGTTGATGGAATGTTATTTCTAGAAAATGGTGTTGTGCGTCATGAACCTACAAAGGAGGTAATGTAATGCAAATTGATATTGTAAGTTTAATTACTATTTTTATTCTTGCTGTTTTCGTTGGTAATGAAATTATTAATAAAGTTCCACCAACACTTCACACTCCTCTCATGTCAGGATCTAATGCAATTTCAGGTATTGCAATTGTTGGTGCTATTCTTGCAATTTTAGTCGACAATGGGAATATAAGTAAATATATAGGCCTAGCTGCTTTAATTTGTGCCACAATTAATGTTATTGGTGGTTTTTTAGTTACAGATAGAATGTTAAAAATGTTTAAAAAGAAATAATATGGAATCTATTCAAATAACTAACATACTTTACTTGATATCTGCTATTGCCTTTATTTTAGGAATCAAAAGATTATCTCATCCTAGAACTGCAAGAAGCGGTAATCTTTTATCTTCTCTTGGTATGTTGATTGCTGTAATTGCAACCCTCACTTATCCAGGAAAAGAATTTGATTTTTCACTTATAGTAACTGGAATAGCTATTGGTAGTATCATTGGTTTAATCTTTGCAACTAGGGTTCAAATGACTGAGATGCCTCAAATGGTTGCAATTTTTAATGGACTTGGAGGTTCAGCATCTGCCTTTGTAGCATCATCTGAATTTTTATCTTCCCCTGACAGTCCTTTTATTATTGTTTGCTTAAGTGTTTTTATTGGCTCATTAACTTTTACAGGTAGCTTTGTAGCCTTCGGTAAACTTCAAGGGTTTATTTCTGGAAGAGCCATAACGTTTAAAGGTCAACAAGCTATTAACGCAATTATTACTACATTGTCTATATTAATGATCCTTGCTCCTGGTTTATTTTTTGATTCTTCAATTTATAGTGGCTACTTAAATGCATTTTTTGTAGTTGTGGTTCTTGCTTTAATACTTGGAGTTGGTCTAACTATACCTATTGGTGGAGCAGATATGCCTGTAGTAATTTCTTTACTTAATTCTTATTCTGGTATTGCTGCTGCTGCAACCGGTTTTCTTATCAGTAATAATGCGCTTATTATTAGTGGATCACTAGTGGGTGCTTCTGGGCTTATTTTAACAAATATTATGTGTAAAGGAATGAATAGATCCTTAGCCAATGTAATATTTGGAGCTGTAGGATCTGAAACTACTAGTGGAAATTCTGATGGAAAAGAAATGAATATTAAAAGCTATTCCACTACTGAAGCAGCAATGATTCTTGATGCTGCTGAGAAGATTATTATTGTTCCTGGCTACGGTTTAGCTGTTGCACAAGCTCAGCACGTTGCTAGGGAAGTTGCGGAATCTTTAGAAGCCATGGGTAAAAAAGTTCTGTATGCAATTCATCCTGTTGCAGGAAGAATGCCTGGTCATATGAATGTCTTATTAGCTGAAGCAAATGTTTCATACGATGTATTAAAAGATTTAGACGAAATTAATCCTGAGTTTGAAGATTGTGATGTTGCACTAATTTTAGGTGCTAATGATGTAGTAAATCCTGCAGCAAGACACGATCAATCAAGCCCTATATATGGTATGCCAATTCTTAATGTTGATAAATCCAAAACTGTTATAATCAATAAGAGAAGTATGAATCCTGGATTTGCCGGTGTTCAAAATGAACTATTTGGATACGACAATTCTATAATGGTTTTTGGTGATGCAAAAGACATGTTAAATGACCTTCTAAAAGAAGTAAAAGAATTATAAAATTCTTTTAATTTTATTTCTATATTAAATCATGTCAAAAACTTCACTCTACAATATTGCCAATGAATTTGAAAAATCATTAGATAGCTTGCTTGACCATGATGATTCAGATTTAATTAATCAAATTGAATTAATCGAGGGCGAATTCAAATCGAAGTCTGCTAATGTTGCAAGATACATTAGAAATCTTGAACATTTAGCTTCTGGTATAAAAGAGGTAGAGTCTAATCAGAGAAAACGTAGAGCTGCTTTAGAAAAAAAAATTGAACGACTAAAAGAATATTTAAGGATTAATTTTGAAAAAACAAATACTGATAAAATAGAGAGTGAAGATATCATTATAGCTATTTATAAAAATCCTGAAAAAGTAAACGTTATAAATGAAGAACTTATTCCTGACCAATACTTTATTTTAAAAGAAAATAAAGTCCTAGATAAAGATAAAATTAAAGAGTCATTAAAAAATGGTGATAAAATACCAGGTTGTGAACTTATTCAAGAAAAGAGAATTAATATTAAGTAAACTTATGGTTAAATTTTTAGCTGAATATCGAATGTACTTTTTGAGAATTTCTATAGTTTCTCTTGCAATACTATCAATACTAAATAATAATTTCAGAGCATATACTTTAGATATCACTTCTCTTGAATCGCTTCAAATGAGTATTGTTGGTTTTATTTTTGTTGTCTTTGGTTGTTTTGGTAGAATTTGGGCGTCACTATATATAGAAGGAAATAAAACAAAAAAATTAATAACAGATGGACCATTTTCGATGGTTAGAAATCCATTATATTTTTTTAGTTTAATCGTTCTGATTGGTTTTTGCTTTGCTTTAAAAGCTGTATTTCTTCCTTTAGGACTTCTACTAATTTTTATATTTTTTCATGTTCCTACAATAGCTAATGAAGAAAAGAAACTTCTCAGAATACATGGTGAAAGTTTTCAAGAATACTTTAAAAAAACTCCAAGACTTATTCCAAATATTTTGCTTTATAAAAAAACAGAACCCAATGAAAAGGTTTTAATTAAAATAAGAAGGATTAATAGCGTACTTTTTGAGGTTATAGGATACTTATTTTTGTATACATTAATAGATATATTCTATTTTATTTTATATTAGCTCTTTTTCTCTAAGCATATTTATTAAATCCTCACTTTTGTAATCAACATTAAAGATTTCATATTGATTATTTTCTTTAAGATGAAACAATGTTTGACTTCCTACTTCAAGACCATAAAAGCGCTCCAAAATATATCTGTAGAAAGTTAATTGGAGTGAGTAGTGAGTAAAATTACAATCCTCTAAATGCTTTGATGAATTAAGAAGACCTTTTTTCTTTCTAAAAGATTTCTTATCTATACGCTTATTTGTTTTCCAGTCAACTAAATGATACATATCCTGCTCACTGTTGTAAACTAAAACATCAATTGTACCAGCAATACCTAGCTCTTTTGAATAAACAATTACCTCAGAATAAAAAGTATTATGTGGATTTTTTTGTTTTTCCTTAACCCATTTTACTCCAGTAACTGACATTTGATGTTTTGGAGTTATATTTTTTTTAATAAACATTTCTAGTTCATTATGAACGATTGTGCCTCTTTTTGCTCCCTTTCCCCACTCTTTAATAACTTCCACAATCGATTTTCCACTATATTTAGGGTGTGTATTGATTAATTTTCTTGCAACTTTCTCTTGATCAAATTTTTCAAAAAAATGATGGATAAATTCAGTAACGCTAGAAAATTTAAAATCGGGTTTGCTTTCCAGAATATATTTATGGTTTTCTTGGTCTAAAGATATATCGCTCTTAAAAAGCTCATTCATTTAAGCACCAATCAAATCAAGCACCAATCTAATAACTTGACCTGAAGCGCTATTCTTTTGAATATAACTTCTGTTTTCAACGTGATATGAAGTTCCAGCAACGTCAAAGTGAGCCCAAGGAATATCTTTTCCAACAAATGCTTTAAGAAAAGCAGCTCCAGCTATGGTACCTGCCTGTCCAGGAGATCCTAAATTTTTAACATCTGCAACTTCAGATTTTACCTGGTCACAATATTCATCCCAAAGGGGTAATTGCCAGACATGCTCACCTGTATTGTCTGAAGATACTTTAATATTTTCAACCAATGATTCGTTATTACTCATTAATCCTGTTGCAATATGACCTAGAGTAATTACTACGGCACCAGTAAGTGTCGCAAAATCGAGCATATACTCTGGATCGTAGTGCTTACTAGCATATGCTAAAGCGTCAGCAAGAATTAATCTTCCTTCTGCATCCGTATTTAAAACCTCAATTGTTTTTCCGTTATATGCTGTTAATATATCTCCAGGCCTATATGCAGAACCGCCAAGCATATTATGTGTTGATGGAACTATTGCAACTACATTGACTTTTGGTTTCAGTTCAGCAATTGCATTCATTATTCCAAAAACTACAGCAGATCCACACATATCAAACTTCATTTGATCCATATTTAAACCTGGCTTTAGAGAAACTCCACCTGTATCAAAAGTCAATCCTTTACCTACAAGCATTATTGGCTTTTCATCATTTTTGCCACCATTATATTCCATGATAATAAATTTAGGAGGTTCGTTAGTTCCTTGAGCTACACCGGCAAATGATCCCATTCCCATTTCTGTAAACTCTTCTCTATCAAAAATAGTGACTTTCATATTACCTTTTTTTCCAACTTCAGAAGCAAATTCAGCTAATCTAGTTGGAGTAGTAATATTACCAGGATGATTTCCTAAGTCTCTAGAATCACAAACAGCACTTCCAATGATAGCTCCTTTTTTAGCAGCTTTTTCATTAGAACATCCGACAACAGTTATACTATTTAAATGATACTTTCCTCTTTCGTCTGTGAAATAATCAAGAAATCTGTAACTAGATAAAATTAAACCTTCTGCGAAAGCCTGACAAAAATAATCTCCCTCTCCTGTAACAGGGCTTTCAACGGCAATATCATTATATTTATGTTTAAGAGCATATCCTACTATTTCACCCGCTGCTCTACGAAAATTTTCAGGAGTTTTATCTTTTGAATTTCCTAAAGCATAGTAAACTATTGTTGAATCATTATCTATTTCAAAGACAAGTTCTCCAACTTTTCCCGTTTTATTTTGCGATTTAAAAAGTTGAGATAAGTCTTTATCCATCGTATCTGAAAATGTTGGTACAGCAACCATGCTGTAGTTTTCATCAACCAACTCTTTATGATTTTTTAAAAAATTTAATTTTTTTATATGTGCCATTTTTTTCCTCTATAAAATTAATTTATGCTCAAAGCTTTTTAGTTCACCGGCTTTGTCTTTAATAACTGCAACAAAGGTAATATCAGCTGTACAAGCAAGCCTCTTTCCGTGATCTTTGCTTTCTGCAAAAGCATGTACTTGAACTTTGATTGAAGTCCTTCCAGTTTCCACTATCTGAGATTTACATTTTACCCAATCACCAAGAAAAACTGGTTCTTTAAATTCCACTTTATCTAAAGCACGAGTTACAGCTCCCCATGCATCGGTTTCTTCTAGAAATTCTGAAGCTGCTTTTGCTGCTGCTAAATCAAGCCATGCAAGCATGAATCCACCAAAAAGTGTTCCAGCAGTATTAATGTGCGTAGGTTGAACTAGCTCTGAATATTCTGAAATGTTATTCACCTCGTCAATTTATAAAAAATTGTGAATTTATGAGTGCTTTATTTCAAAAATTTTTAAAACTGTTCTTCTTCTGTGGAACCGTCCATTGCGCTTGTAGATGGATCACCAACAATACAATTATTTACTTCATCAAAGTAGCCTGTTCCAACCTCTTGTTGATGTGAAGAAAAAGTATAACCTTTGTCATGATCAGCAAACTCTTTTTCTTGTAATTCTACATACGCACTCATGCCAGTTTTAACATATTTTTTTGTCAAATCAAACATTCCATGCCACATTGAATGAATTCCAGCAAGAGTAATGAATTGAAATTTATATCCCATTGCTCCAAGCTCTCTTTGAAATTTTGCAATTGTCGCGTCATCAAGATTTGCTCTCCAATTGAATGAAGGGGAACAATTATATGCAAGCATAATTTCAGGATGATCTTTCTTTATAGATTCTGCAAAAAATTTAGCCTCTTCAAGATTTGGTTTTCCAGTTTCACACCAAAGCAAGTCAGAATATGGTGCGTAGGAAAGACCTCTTGAAACCGCTTGTTCAATTCCAGATTTTACCCTATAAAATCCTTCAGATGTTCTTTCTCCTGTAACAAATTCAGCATCTCTTTCATCAATATCAGAAGTTAATAATTCAGCTGCATTTGCATCTGTTCTTGCAACTAAAAGAGTTGGTACATTTGAAACATCAGCTGCTAATCTGGCTGCAACAAGCTTATTTATAGCTTCCTGTGTGGGGACTAAAACCTTTCCTCCCATATGTCCACATTTTTTTACACTTGCTAATTGATCTTCAAAATGTACACCAGCAGCACCAGCTTTTATCATAGCTTTCATCAATTCGAAAGCATTTAACACTCCACCAAATCCAGCCTCAGCATCTGCAACAATTGGAGTAAAAAAATCAAAATTTGGCTTGCCATTAGTAGTCATCCACTCAATTTGGTCTGCTCTTTTAAAAGAACTATTAATTCTTTTCACTAATGAGGGTACAGAATCTACAGGATATAAAGATTGGTCTGGGTACATTGCTTCTGCACTATTATTATCAGCTGCAACTTGCCACCCTGAAACATATATAGCCTTTGCACCAGCCTTAACACCTTGGACAGCTTGACCTCCAGTTAAAGTTCCTAAACAGTGAACATAATCTTCATTGTGAAGCATGTTCCATAATTTTTCAGCACCAACTCTAGCCAGTGTATATTCAGGCTGCAATGAGCCTCTAAGCTTTACTACTTCTTCTGCTGTATACGGTCTTTTGACATAAGACCATCTTTCATTCATTTCCCAATCATTCTTTAATTCTACTACTTGCTCGTTGATATTCATTAAAGTTCCTCATACGCTTTTGTTGTTAAAAATTCTTCTACATTTTCTGATAAAGTAATTTCTTCAAAAATTGACTTTGCCAAGTTAAAATTTCCACTTTCAAATGATTCTAAACCAACTTCATTTTTTACATTTGCTAATTCTTCATCCAAATACATTGAAAATAATTCTTTATCAACAATCTTTCCATTATCAAGCTTATTCTTATGCTTTATCCACTGCCAAATAGATGTTCTAGAAATTTCTGCTGTTGCAGCATCTTCCATCAATCCATAAATAGCTACACAGCCTAAACCTGAAACCCAAGCTTCTATATATTTCAAAGAAATTCTAATATTTGACCTTAGGCAAGATTCTGTACTTGCTCCACTACAACCCATTAATAATTGTTCTGCTGAAATATGTTCATCTTTAAACGTTTCCAATTGATTAGTTTGAAAAGTTGAAAATTCGTCTTTAAAGATTTCATTGACGTAATCAGCTAAACCAGGGTGTGCAATCCAAGTTCCATCATGACCATTATTAATTTCAAACATTTTATCTTCTCTAACTTTTGCTAAAATTTTTCTATTCTCATCATGATTTTTTGATGGAACAAATGCTGCCATCCCACCCATCGCAAAAGCTCCTCTTTTGTGACAAGTATTAATTAATAATGTTGAATAAGATGTTAAGAATGGTTGATTCATCGTAATCAGATTTCTATCTGGTAATAATTTATTAGGATATTTTTGTAATGTTTTAATAAAACTAAAAATGTAATCCCATCTTCCGCAATTCAATCCAACAATGTGGTCTTTTAAAAAATAAAGTATTTCTTCCATCTGAAAAACAGCTGGAAGAGTTTCGATTAAACAAGTTACTCTAACTGTTCCTCTTTCAAGATTCAATTCATCTTCACAAAAACTGATGATATCATTCCAAAGTTTTGCTTCATGGTATGATTCTAATTTTGGAATATAAAAATACGGTCCTGATCCAAATCTATTTAATGCTTCGTGATTATGATATAAATACATTGCAAAATCAACCAAAGCGCCATAAAGCTTAGTATTATTATTACATGTAATATGTTTTTCTTTCAGATGTAAACCTCTAACCCTGCACATCAATACAGCAGGATTTGACCGCAAGTTATACTTTTTTAATGTTACTCTATGTTGGAAAGATATTGTTCTATGAGCTGCATCACGCATATTGACAAGACCATTTTGAATATTTTCCCATGTTGGAGATAATGAATCCTCAAAATCTGCCATGAAAACATTCACATTAGAGTTTAAGGCATTTATGATCATTTTTCTATCAACTGGGCCTGTAATTTCAACTCTTCTATCTTTTAAATTATTTGGTATTGGCCTAACAGACCATTCACTTTTTCTGATTTCCTCTGTTGAATGATCAAAACCCGGTAATATACCTGAATCTACTTTTGATTGAAATTCTTTACGATTTTGAAGAAGATTGTCAATTTTCCCATTAAATTTGTTGTGCACTTTCTCTAAGAAATTTAATGCACTTTCCGTGAAAATTTCTGAACCTGAACTCGATATTTCTTTTGAAAAATTTAAAATTTTATTTATCCCCTAAAATTGAACTCAAAAGTATGGATATTTAAATGCAATTACAAATCTAAATTATAGATTTTTAGCTATAGCTTCTCCTTCTTTGATATCTACTTTTGAAAAAATATATCCTCCTAAAATAAATAAAATCATTATTGATAGTAAGCCAAAGCGAGCTGCTACAATTTCATCATCTACAATGTTACTCAAAAGTAAAGTAACAGAACCCATTAAAATAGGGCCAAAAACTGCAGCAAACTTTCCAAGCATATTATAAAAACCATAAAATTCAGCAGCTTTTTGTTCAGGAATTATTCTTGAATACAAGCTTCTACTTAAAGATTGAATTCCTCCCTGAAAACAACCAATTAAAAAAGCAACAATATAAAAATGAGTAATAGTTTCTGTAAAATATCCTGAAAAAATAATAATCAAATATCCAAATATGCCTAAATATATCCCATTTTTTAAACCTATAAATTTTGAAAGCCTTATGTATAATAGAGTAGCAACGAAAGCAATCAATTGAATGAAAACTAAAGCACCCATAATAGCTGCTTGGTCAAAACCCAAGGTGAAAGCAAAATTTGCTGCCATCCTAACTACGGTATCGACACCGTCGATATAAAGCCAATAGGCTAATAGAAATGTAGCAACAACTTTTAATTTTTTTAAGTCATTGAAAGTACTTTTAAATTGAATCAAACCGTTTTTGATAGAATCACTAATGCTTTCCTGGTTGTGGTGTTTAGGCTCATCAACAAAAAATATTAAGGGGAGAGAAAAAACAGTCCACCAAATCGCCACTGAAATAAATGAGTACTTTGTTGCTTGCACTGCATCAACTAGCCCAAATGATGAAGGATATGAAATCATTAAAAAATTTATAATTATGAGAATACCTCCGCCAAGATATCCTAACGAAAAGCCTAATGCAGATACCTGATCAACACTCTGCTCATCCGAGACTGCAGGCAATAATGAATCATAAAAAATATTTGCACCTGAAAAACCTATGGTTGAAAAAATATATACTAACAAAGCAATTTGCCACATACCTTGTGTAATAAAGCCTAAGCTTAGGGTCATTACAATTCCTAGGAACGCAAAAAAAATAAGAAATTTTTTCTTTAAAGTTCCTCTATCTGCAATGGCACCTAAAACTGGTGCCATTAATGCAACGATTAATGATGCTATAGAGTTACCAAGACCTAAATAAAAAGTACTAACAGATAAATTATCTGGATTTGACCAATATTGAGAAAAGAATATTGGAAAAAAACCTGCCATTACAGTTGTTGCAAAAGCTGAGTTTGCCCAATCATATAATGCCCAGCTGTAAGTTTGTTTTTTTGTCATCATCCTTTTCTCAAAGAAAACTTAATAGTTATGCCCTTCAAATCAAAAGAATCCCTCAATTGATTATGTAAGTACCTTAAATATTGTACTGATATCAGCTTTGGATAATTACTAAATATTGCAAAAATAGGAGGAGATTGCTGAACCTGTTCAATAAATTTCAACTTGATAGATTTTCCCATTTTTGCCGGAGGTGGATAATTTCTAACAGCTTTTACAACCCATTCATTAAGTTTTTTGGTAGACAATTTTTCTCTTTGCTTAATAAAAATTTCCCAAGAAACTTCTAAAATGTTGGATACTCTTCTTTTTGTAAGAGCTGATACAAATAGAATAGGATAATGCCTCAAGTCTTTAAATTCATCATACATATCTTCTTTATAAAGTTCTACAGAGACATCTGTGCCTGAAGCTAAATCCCATTTATTAACAAGAATAATCATTCTTTTTCCTTTTTTTATTACTTCTTTTGCAATTGATTTTTCTTGCTTTGTAAATCCTTTTTCTGCATCAACGACAAGTAGAACCAAGTCAGACCTGAGGAGTGAATCCATTGCTCTCAATGAGCTATAAAACTCTATATCTGTATCTATTTTGCTCTTTTTTCTTAGACCAGCCGTATCGACAACTTTGATATTTTTTCCATGCCACTTAATTATGGTATCCAATGAATCTCTAGTGGTACCTGCTATATCTGAAACTATCGCTTGATCTCTTTGAAGAAGCGCATTTAATAATGATGACTTTCCAACATTTGGCATTCCTACAATTGAAATTGAACAATCTTCATTGTCATCAGATTTAGATATTAAATTAAAATCGATATGTTTAAATAGTTCATCCAACATCTCTCCAACACCAGCTCCATTTAATGCAGATATTGGAAAAGGATTTTCAAATCCAATATCAAAAAATTGATCTTTCCTGTGGTTATGATCTGGAGTATCGCATTTATTAACTCCCATCACAAAATTTTTTCCTGATTTTCTTACAAGCCTTGATAAAAGATTGTCATTTGGATTTAAACCATCTTTTCCATCGACCAGAAAAATTATTCCATGGCACTCATTTAAAGCCGCAGAAATTTGTTCTTTGATTTTTTTATTAAAAATGTCATCATTTGAACTTACAAATCCTCCGGTATCTATAATATTAAACTCCTGTGAAAGCCATTCTGCACTAGCATAGACCCTATCTCTTGTTACACCTTCTAATTGATCAACAATTGATGTTCTTTTTCCAGAAAGTTTATTAAATAACGTTGATTTACCAACATTTGGGCGTCCAATAATTGCTATTTTAGGTTTTTTAGCCATAATAAAAGATTATACAACTATGTGGATTGTGGTGCTATTAATTATTTTAGCAAAAAGATAAACAAATCAACCCATAATATAAAAGTCACAAATAAAGAGTACTGAAAAGGTATTCTTCTTTTAGAAATTTTTGGATTAGTCATTCTAACAAAGTAATGCCACAATCTCAATAAAACATATATCCAAGCTAAAGCTAAATTCAAAACAGTTACATTGTTTGTAACGTAAGCACATAAACAAAAAATTATAAAAACTATTGGGGCTTCAAAAAGATTTTTATATAACTCTCTAGATGCTTGAATATTATTGGGGATTTCTTGCCATCCTGGCATGTACTTTAACCATCTTGGATCTAGCTCCTTGCTTAATATTGATTTCCTAATTTGGAATGCATTTACAAAAGTATGTAAGTGCATAATTAAAATAATCGGAAAAATTGGAAATAAAATCAGAACAGAGTCTAAACTACTGTCCAAGATAAACTCTTAATGGTTCGCTTCTAGTTTTATGAGCTAATCTTCTTATAGCTTTTTCTTTTATCTGTCTGACTCTTTCCCTGGTCAAACTGAATTGTTCACCTATTTCATTAAGTGTAAAAGATCTATCTCTATTAATTCCAAAATACATCTCAATTACAGAACGTTCTCTTTCTGTAAGAGTACTTAAAGCAGAAGCAATTTCTTCTTTCATAGAAGTATCCATAACTTTATTATCAGGATCTTTTTCTTGCTCATCTTCAATGACATTAATTAATGAACTATCTTCGCCTTCAGCAAATGGAGCATCTAGAGAACTATGTCTTCTAGAGTATTGCAAAGCATTGAAAACTTCTTCGGATTTTACATCAAGCTGATGACTAATTTCTTCCACTTTTGGTGGTCTTCCCATTTCGGCTTCAAGTTTTTCTGCTGCTTTTGTTATTTTTGTAATTGTTCCAACACGGTTAAGTGGTAATCTTATTAATCTTCCTTGCTCTGCTAATGCTTGTAAAATTGCTTGTCTAATCCACCATACTGCATAAGAAATAAATTTGAAACCTCTTGAAGGATCAAATCTTTTTGCAGCTTTAATTAGCCCAAGATTACCTTCATTAATAATATCAGATAGAGAAAGACCGTTGCCTTGATATTTTTTTGCTACAGAAACAACAAATCTCAAATTTGCTTCTACCAATTCTTTCATGGCTCTTTTATCACCTTTATCAATTAATACTGCTAGCTCAACTTCTTTTTCTGGTGCTAAGGGTTCATATTGAGATATTTCTGATAAATACATGCTGATAGTACCACTTGATACTTTAGACCTTTTAATTCTTTCATCTGCTCTTCCCAACGCTTGTTTTCTTTTTTCTTCTTCGGCTTGCTCCTTCTCTATTGCAGCAGCCATTTCATCAGGACTAGTAGATTCTATATTTTTTAATTCTTTCGAGAGTTTTTTTGAAATTTTGGCAGTCAATTGATTAATCCTTTTAGTAGAAATTTAAATGTTTTCACAGGAAGAAATTTACCAAATTTTGAAGATTTTCCAAGCTATTTATTAAGGCAGATTTGTAAGCGCATCTTTTAAAGAATGAAATTTAAATTTATATCCACTTTCTAAAGTATTCATTGGCTTTGTTTTTGGGCCATATAATAACATTTCACTCATGTCACCTAATAAAAATTTTACAATTAAATTTGGTAAAAATAAAACCCAACTAATTATACCGTTTTTATGATTTATAATTGCCTTAAAGAATTGTTTATGGGTTGAAAACTGTGGTGAGACTAAATTGAATACTCCTTCAAGATTATTTGTTATAGAATGTGATACAAACCCAACTATATCATCAACGTGTACCCATGGAAAATAATAATTCTTATTTCCTGGAATTGGAATAGATAAAAAGAGAGGTAAAGAAAGTAATAATACAATCTTTTTTTGAAGAACTACACCAATTCTCAATTGTATTATTTTAATATCTTGATAAGAATTGAAAATTTGACATTCATTTTCGTTTTGAACACATACATTTGATAAGAATGTATTTCCATGGCTAGAATTCTCATCAACGGGGTTATCATAAAGAGCATTATTTTTAGCATAAATTCCTACAGCAGATGCATTAATTAACTGCTTTGGAATAATTTGATTTTTTTCACAAAATTGATATAAAAGATTTGTGGTTTCTATTCTACTTAAAAGAATTTTTCTTTTGGTTTTTTTGGTCCATAATTGATCAACTTTTTCTCCATTTAGCTTAATTAATATCGAAATTTTTGAAAGCATAGTTGGATTAATTGTATCCCAGTCAATTAACTTAATATTTGTACCAAATGAATTTTTATGGTGATTTATATTTCGGGTTAAAATAAAAACTTTATGGTTATTGTCTGATAAAGTCTCAACAATTTTTTTTCCTATAAATCCAGTGCCGCCTGCGACAAGAATATTCATTTTTTTGCTAGAGAATTCATAACTAATTTAACTTTTGCTTGGGTTTCAGAACTAAACCAATTATCTATTAAAACTTTATAGTCAAAATCAGTTTCGTGCATTAAAGATTGTTTAAGTCTTACAAAAGGCTCACCGGCATCAATGTAGAATTTTGCTAATTTTTTTGCTTTAACTAAGGCTTTTGCTGCAGCTTTCTTTTTATTGGAAAATCTGTAACCTACGATTTCATTAATTAAACCCTTTTTTAAAGCTTGCGAAGGAGTATACATTCTACACTGCGTTGCAACTTCAAATAAATAATTTTTACTTATATTGTGCGAAATAATTGATAACATATCTGGTGGAAGATCTATACCGATTGCCATTTCATTTAGACCCATTCTATGCATTCCATGAACGCCATATCTATAATCAGAAGCTAAAGCTAATAAACAACCTCCTGCAATTGCATGCCCTGAAACAATGCTAATAACTGGACCTGGAAACTTTCTAGATGCGACTAATAATTCTCTTAGAGTAGTAAATATTTCAGCAACTTCACTTTCCTTTTTGGCATTCTGGAGATGCTTAAGATTTAATCCAGCACTAAAGACCTTTTCATTGCCCAAAATAATTACTGCTTTACAATCATTTTTATTTAGCTCAGAAATAATTTCATTGGCTCTGTCTAGACTTAAAAGATTAGGCCCTTTATTACCTAAATGTATAATTTTAACCTCATTTTCAATAGTTACTTGCATCTTTACTCCCTTTATATTCACTTTTTATTTCTTCAAAAACATTTACACTTTTTTGGCTGACAAAATCAAAACAAACTAATGTCATGTTACAACTAATTGCACATTCTTCATCACCTTCAACAAATAAACCATACTGATAATCAAAACTCTTTCCTCCTACTCTAGAAACTCTAATGCCAATACTAATATTTTTTGGATGTTTAATTTGTTTAATAAAATTGAACGTCATTGATGCAACAATAAAAGGAAACTTATCACTTTCATATGGTGTTAGTCCAATATCGTTAGCATGCCTTACTCTAGCATCTTCAAAATAAGTAACAGCAGTTCCATGATTTAGATGGCCAAGCATATCTTCATCATACCACCTTGTTTCTAGGTCATAAAATCTTGAGAATTGTTTTTTTTTCATTAATCAATCAAAAATTTTGGGTTGTTTATTGGAAAAATACATTCTTCTTTTTTTCCAAACCAGTTATATCTTTTGTGAGCTATAACTTGATAAATCATATCAGTTAGAATAGTCGGTAAAAAATAATTTAAATAACGCAATGGATGATTTAAAGTTTCAAGAATGATAAAAGCAGCTTTAGACTTTTCGAATACTTTGTTATTTTTTTTTACAACGACAGTGTTCATCAATTCAATATACTTATGGTCAATATTTTTTTTAGCAAAGTCAGATTGCAGAGGACTGAAAAATAAATTATTGTTCTTATCTTTTTTATTTATATAATCTAAAGTATTTCCGCAAAGCACACATATTCCATCGTAAAAAATTATAATTTTAGATTCCATTATAATATGAATGGAATTAAAAAAGCTGTTTTGTCTTTATAAGATTTATGTTCATCAAATCTTGAAAGAGATTTGTCTATCAATATCATATTTGGAATCCAAACTGCAACAATAAAAAGAAAAAGAACTGATAACGGAAACCACCACAATGATGTTTCAGCAACAAGAATAGCAAAACTTGAATAAATTAAAAGCTCACCGAAGTAGTTAGGATGCCTGCATTGCTTCCAAAAACCATCAGTAATTAAACCGGAATTATTTTTTAAAAAAATATGCTTTTGCATGTCTGAAACAAAATGATAAAAGACCCCAATTATAAATGTAAAAATTGCAATTACAGTAGCGGGCAAAGATGCTTCATGGCCTGTTGAAGTAATTATTAATGCTGGAGCCCAATATAAAAGCAAACCAATGAAGATTAAACTAGCATATGGGATACCTACTTTACTTTCCCATGTTTTGTCTGGAAAAATATAACTTTTAGCAACCCACATTAATCCATACGAACCATGAAGACAAAAATAAATCCATGCTGTTAAGTTTTCTTTCTGATCGAAAAGAAAGATCAAGTAAATAACCAAAATCCAGGTTATTCCTTTAGCAAAGTCTATTATGTATCTTTGCTTAACTTTCATAGAAAAAGAACGGTATCAATAGAATTACCATTATTATTAAAATTGTTAAAAAGGATTTTTTATAGAAAAGAATTATTTCTTTTTTATCTCGCATTGTAATCAACTTTCCAAGCTAACATACCGCCGTCGATATTTACAGCATTATAATTATTTTCAATTAATAAGTCTTTACCAAAATTTGATCTTTTTCCACTTCTGCAAACAACATAGATTGTTTCATCCTGAAATTTTTTTAATTCTTCTAACCTATTTTCAAGTTCATCTATTGGAATTAATATTGCCTTATCTATGTGCCCTAGTGGCCCAAAGAATTCTTCCTCTGTTCGAACATCTAATACTACAGTATTTTCATCAAGAATTTTGCTTTGAAATTGCTCCATACTTACAACATCAACATGTTTTGTACAAAAAGTCATAGAAAAACTTACTACAAAAAATATTATAATTAATTTAATTTTCTTCATTTCTTCTTTTTCTGATGTAACGTTTTATTGTTAAAAAATTAAACAATGTTCCCAAAACTACCAAAAATATCATTATGATTATTGTACTTTTCACGACTAGGGAGCTATCCAATTAGCAGTAATTATATTATCATTTATTTTAAAGTTACATCTAAAATGTCCACTGTATTTTAATTTTAAATAATCTATGTTATCGAAGATGCATCTAATAATTACAAAATTTTTATATCCTGACAAAGCTTCTTCTTCAGTAGGATTTTTAAATTTGACATTTCTGGGAATATTTGGGTGATATTCACTCAATGATTCAGATGGACTATACGGCCCTAAATAGCATCTTTTTGATGAAGGTGATACCTTTGTCCATCTTGCTTCAGATTCATTACAATCTGAAATGATTTTCACTTTACCGCTATAACGTATTTGTACTTTTGATTCCGAACAATAAAACATTGAAGAAAAATTATTATTTTTTTTTAATTCTTTCATTTTAGGACTTCGCATATCTGAATGAAATTCAAAATAATTATTTTCTTTAGAAAAATCTCTTAAAACAACAGTTCTTACTTTAGGACGTTTTTCCTCTATACTCGCAAATGAAAATGTTCTATATGAATGAGCAGAATCCTTTAATGCGCTTTCCATTAATACCGCTATTTCATCGTAAATGCTTTGGAATTCTTTTTTCATTTTGTTAAACCTAAAATTTAGTTTTAAATAAAAATATTTATTTTTAATAGTTTTTTATTATATATTTACCAGAATTTAACAAAAAAAATGAGGTATAATACATGGACTTTACAACGTTTACGTTTTTTGTCACAAATATGGCTTTACTTGCAGCCGGTCTTTTTCTATGGTTAGAAAGAGATAATGTGAACCCTAAATGGAAAACTGCATTATCAGTTTCAGGTATGGTTTGCTTTATAGCTGCTGTTCATTACTATTATATGAGAGGTAACATGGACGCTACCGACGTTGTATCAATTAGATACATTGATTGGTTAATTACTGTTCCTCTTCAAATGGTCGAATTCTACATCGTTCTTGCTGCTGTTACAGCTGTAAGTGTAGGTGTACTTCACAGACTTTTAGGATTTTCTGCTTTAATGTTAACTTTTGGTTATTTAGGGGAAACAGGTCACGTAGCTGCTATTAATTCAACT